>ENA-OQAZ01000038-OQAZ01000038.1-human-gut-metagenome-genome-assembly--contig:-NODE-38-length-54894-cov-5.576497_pt1 | contig 54894 bp, 55 predicted proteins | sample MGYA00242737_ERZ504531 | MGnify/ENA primary metagenome ERZ504531 (study PRJEB26092, sample SAMD00036244) | human gut metagenome | host: Homo sapiens | study: EMG produced TPA metagenomics assembly of... | reverse complement strand
GGTAACTGTTCAGAGCCAACCTCCAAAATGCTACGCATTTCGTCGGTGTGGCGTATCCGCCAAATAAAATTTCAAAAATAGTCTTAAAAATGCAAGCATTTTATACCTGTTTTTTGAAATTTTGCTTGGCTCTGAACAGTTACAAATCAAGAAAAAACAGATTGGAAGAGTGAAATGAAAAAGAAAACAGGATACTTTTTTCTCAAGTTTTTTATACGTGCAACTATAGGAATGGCGTTGATTTTTATAATAAACAAATATGTTCTTCCAGCAGATTCTTCAATTAATGTCGGTTTGAATCCGATGACCTTTTTGACATCCGGAACCCTTGGAATTCCTGGGGTTTGTCTTCTTTATAGCATTACATGGTATCAATTTTTGTGAGTTTTTTACAAAAACATTATATTTTTAATTTTGGTATGGACAAAACAGAAGTGCCCGTATATAATCTCACTTACCAACAGAAAATCATCTGTTGCAGCATCAGTGAATTGGGGAATTACTGATGTATCTTTTGCATCGAAGCGTTGGACCTTCGGTACAATTTCTTTATTCAGGCTGTATGATCGCAGCAAAGTTTCGAATTATGACAATTGAGCAAAGAGCAGTAAGAAGAACTGCTGAGAATTTTGTGATTTGTGATACACAAAAGAGTTATTCAGAAAATCTGTTCAGAAGATTATCTGAGAAATTATCCGGTTATTTTCAGTTTCATGTATTTCATGATATTGAGAATCTGAAAATAGCAGCCAAGAGTATGCAGGTAAATATTCTGCTGATCGGAGAAGAGTATGGAAAAGAAGATCGGGATGAGATTCCGGCAAGACAGAAGTATCTTCTGATCGGCGAGAAGATTCCGAACGAGAGAAGTCCCACAGAGATTCCATTCTTCCGGTATCAAAGTGTCAGCAGTATGCTGGAACTTTTACTTCAGGAAAAAGATCAGGAAAATTCAGAAGTACAGACGCATCAAATCCAACTTGTCTCAGACAGATCGCAGACAGTGAAAGCAAATGTAAATGGTCTGATCGGGATCTATTCACCGGTTCATCGAATCGGGAAGACAAGGTTTGCCATGCGTATGGGACGAGTTCTTTCAGAATCGATTCCTACGTTGTATCTGAATCTGGAAGGGTATTCAGGATTAAATTATTACCTGCCGGAAGAATCCGGAATGAATCTTGGAGATCTGCTGTATTACATGAAGCAGGAAAGTATCAATCCGGTATGGAAGATCAGTACTTTGATCAGCCATATGAATGGGGTGGATTATATCGCACCGATCCGGGCAGAACAAGATTTCAGAGAAGTGACAAAAGAAGAATGGAATCAACTTTTGGATCTGATTCTGGAGAAGAGTATTTACAAAGTGATCATTCTTGATCTTGGAGATACGGTAGACGGTCTGTATGATCTGTTAGGAAGATGCAGCAAAGTTTATACGCCTTACATTGAGGAAGGTGCAGCAAAAGCAAAACTCAATCAGTATGAAGAGAATCTTAGATTAGCAGGATATGGCGAGATTCTTAAGAAGACGGTAAGACGCAGAATGGGAAAGCCAAGAAATCCTGTTGCTTTAGAAGCATCTGCAAGTAAAATTACAGAATTTCCGGACAGAGAAAGGAAGTCGTAAGGATGATTAGAAAAGAGCAGCTGTATGAACAGATCCTGGAACAAATCGATCTTACGAAGGAGACGGATGATGAAGAACTGCAGGAGCTGATTCGCACAGTATTGGATGAGGCAGCAGATGAAGAATATATTTCGTTGAGTGATAAGATCAGAATCGGGCGTGAGTTATTCAACTCTTTTCGTAAACTGGATGTTCTGCAGGAGCTTCTTGAAGATGATGCGATTACAGAGATTATGGTAAATGGAATCGACCATATTTTTTATGAGAAAGAAGGAAGAATTTTCCGGTCTAAGAAGTGTTTTTTGTCTCAGGAGAGATTACTGGATGTGATTCAACAGATTGTAGGTGAATCGAACCGTTATGTAAATGAGGCCTCTCCGATTGTGGATGCAAGGCTGAAGGATGGATCTCGAGTAAATGTTGTATTGAATCCGGTTGCTGTGAATGGACCAATCCTTACAATCCGAAAGTTTCCATCGGAAGCAATTACGATGGAACAGCTGATCCGTATAGGCAGCGTAACTGATGAAGCCGCTAACTTTTTGAAAAAGCTAGTAGCAGCAAAATATAATATTTTTGTCAGTGGTGGAACAGGAGCAGGAAAGACAACTTTCCTGAATGCGTTGTCGAACTATATACCAAAAGGAGAACGCCTGATCACGATCGAGGATAATGCAGAGTTACAGATTCAAGGAGTTCAGAATCTGGTGCGCTTAGAAGCACGCGGACCGAATGCAGAAGGAGAAGGGGCTGTAACCATCAGAGATTTGATTAAGTCAGCACTTCGTATGAGACCGGATCGAATTGTTGTAGGAGAAGTAAGAGGAGAAGAGACGGTAGATATGATCTCTTCAGCAATGTTGAATGGTCACAGTGGTTCAATGTCAACAGGACATGCCAATAATCCAACAGATATGTTACACAGACTGGAAACAATGATGCTGATGGGGATTGATCTTCCGTTACAGGCAATTCAAAGACAAGTTGCATCGGCACTTGATATTATCATTCATCTTGGAAGACTTCGAGATAAGACAAGAAAGGTTTTGCAGATTGTAGAAGTGGAAGGTTATGAAGATGGAAGGATCCAGACAAAGGTTCTTTATGAATTTAAGGAGGAGGGGATGAAGAATGGAAAGATACAGGGATGCCTTATGAAGAAAAATGAAATCACGAATAAAGAAAAACTCCTGGCTGCAGGATATCACACCATCTGAATATACTGTCGGAATCATAAAATGTACGGTGAGATTTCTTTTGATTTTGTATTTGTTTTATGAATCAATACTTCCGGCAATTCTCCTGTTCCCGTTATGGTTCTTATACATGAAGGAGTGGATGGAAGAGAAAGCAATCGGAAAAGAACAGGAATTCAGGAGGCAGTTCAGAGATAGTATCCAGACAATGGCAGGGGCACTTAAGGCAGGATATTCTGTAGAGAATGCAATCAGGGAAACAAATCGTGATTTGATTGGAATGTATGATGCGAATACAAGGATTCGAAAAGAATATGGTCAGATGGTAAGGAGGCTGGATCTGAATCTGTCAGTTGTAACTGTATTGAATGAATTTGCGGCAGAAGTAAAGCAGGAGGATGTGACGAATTTTATTACAGTTTATGCAGCAGCTAAGGTCAGTGGTGGGGATTCCATTGCGATTATCAGAGATGCGGCCAGAACAATCGGAGAGAAGATCGATACAGAACGTGAGATACAGACCATGCTGGCTGCGAAAAAGCTGGAATTTGAAATCATGAGCGTAATCCCATTTATAATGATTCTCTACATGAAGATGACATTTGGTGAATTCTTAAGTGTCCTGTATGGTACATGGACCGGATGTATCGTAATGAGCATTTGTCTTGTGCTTTATCTTGGAGCATACAGGTTTGGATGGAGGTTGCTACAGATTGAGATTTAAAAAGAAGTGGAAAAAAGTACTTCAGCCTGACAAAGGAAAATATGGAATCTATAAAAAGACAGGAATTGTTCTTTTATTGTCAATTGTAATGTTTAGTGCAGTGTATGTCACAGATAATCATCGTCAATTAGCACAGGATGAAAATGGAAACCGGATTTTGGAAAGAAAAGGACAGGGAGAAGGAAAAAAGACAGAAAACATCCAGATGGAGACAGGCGAGTGGAAAGAGAAAATAAAGGTTCAGATTTCGGAAAAGAAGTATGCAAAAGAAGAGATTGGAGAACAGCTTTCTAAGGCGGCAGAAGAACTTCCAGCTCAGATCCTTGGTGAAAACAAAAGTCTGGATGAGGTCAGGTCAGACCTGAATCTTATTATGGAAATTCCACATACGGGAATCAGCGTGTCATGGGAACTTGATAACTACGAGGTTATGAACAGCAGAGGTGTTTTAAAGCAGGAGAAGCTGACGGAAGAAGGAACACTCGTCAAATTAACCGCTGTCCTTCGGTATGATGAGGAAAAAATGTCCTGTGAATTTTATGCACACCTGTTTTCCACACCGTTGTCAAAGAAGGAGGGGGTTCTGAAAAAGATATCCCAGGAAGTAGAAAAAGCAGATCAGGAACAGCGGGAAAAGGATTACCTGATATTGCCAGATCAGGTAGATGGAAGAAAATTATCCTGGAAGCCTGTGAAGGAAATGAGAGCATTTGGAATTCTTTTACTTGGTGGAGTGATGATTGTATTCCAATTTACAGCAGAGAAACAAAAGCAGAAAGAAAAACGAAAGAAAGAAATCAGACAGATGCAGTTTGATTATCCGCAGTTGATCAATAAATTCAGTTTGTATATAGGGGCAGGAATGACAGTGAGAAGAGCCTGGATTCAAATTGTAAAAGAATATGACAAAGAGAAACACTATCTTGGAGAAAGAACAGTGTATGAAGAGATGAGATATACAATGAATGAACTGAAGAATGGAAGACCGGAAAGTGAATGCTACGAGGCATTTGGAAGGAGGTGCGAGAGTCCGGTTTACCGAAAGTTCGGAATGCTTTTAAGTCAGAATTTAAGAAAAGGAACCAGGGGACTGACGAATCTGTTACAAAGAGAGGCGCAGGAAGCTTTTGAGGAACGAAAAAATATGGCAAAGAAACTTGGTGAAGAGGCAGGAACAAAGTTGATGATACCGTTGTTTCTTATGTTGGCAGTCGTGTTCGTGATCGTGACTGTTCCAGCGTTTTTGACGATTCAGATTTGAGAAAAAAGAGAGAAAAGAAGGAGAGATACAAGATGAGAAAATTATTGGTAAGAAAAAATAAAGATAAGAAATATGTTGCTGCGATTACAACAATTGAACTGGTTTTAATTCTGGTTATATTAATTGCGCTTCTGCTGATTTTTAAAGAACAGTTGATTAGTTTGATCACTACGATTTTTGAGAAAGTGACATCAGAAAGCTCCGGCATATAGCATGCGGTCCGTAAAAGGCGAAATTACTGTATTTTTAAGTTTATCATTTACTTTGTTACTTTCATTTATCTTTGGAATTCTAGAGTCTGCTGTGATTCAAGGATCAAAAAATTTCAGCAGAATTGACACAGATCGGGCAATCTATTCCGTTTTCGGAGAATATCATCAGGAACTTATGGAACAATATCATGTTTTTGGAATTGATCTTGGTTACAGGACAGGAAATTATGAAGAAGAAAATCTGATCCAGCGTTTGCATTATTACAATTCGGGTTCTACAGATCATCAAATCAAGGGAATTCAGTATTTGACAGATCAATCCGGACAGGCATTTCGAGAACAGGTGCTGGCTTATATGGAACAAAGGTATGGAATGGATCTGGTAAAAAAGTTTACCGGGACAACAGAGAAATGGGAACAGACAGAGACAAAAGAATCTGATATGGAGAAGAAAACAGATGAAATGACAGATGCAATGGAACAGGTGAATGACAGTCTTGATGCATCCGGCAGTCAAACGGAAGGAGAAGACGTGGAAGAAAGTCCAAGTCTGCCAGATGAGGAGAATCCGTTTCGTATTATGCAAAAGATAAAAAAAGAAGGAATTCTTTCTGTTGTAATTCCGAAAGGAAAAAAAGTGTCTGAAAAGAGTGTTCATTTGTCGGGGCAGGCATCAAAGAGAACTTTGAAAAAAGGATATGGGACATTCCCAACAAGAAAAGGACTTGATCAGACAACGGAGAAACTTCTGTACAACGAATATCTTCTCAAAACATTCGGCTATGCATTTCGGCAGGATTCAGAACCATCAGAAGGAACGGATGAGAGTGGAGAGAAGGAATGGCAGTCTGACCGGTCGGATGCTTTAGCATACGAACTGGAATATATTCTTCAAGGGAAAGGATCAGATAAAGAAAATCTGGAATCCGTGTTATTTCGTCTTTTTCTTCTGAGAATATCGGGAAATTATGGCTGTCTGGCAAAGGATATGGGACGAGTGGCAGAGGCAGAAGCGCTGGCTGTGACAATATCTGCACTACTACTGATGCCTGAAGCGGTAGAAGCTTTGAAACAGATGATACTTGTTGCGTGGGCAGGAGGAGAAAGTGTTATGGATCTTCGTTGTCTTTTGGATGGAAGAAAAGTTCCACTGGTAAAAAGTGCAGATAAATGGGTTGTTTCTCTGTCACAGCTGCCACTTCTTCTGACAGATGGTGGAAGTGTAAGGGGAAATGATTCCGGAGAAGGAGTCGGATATTCCGATTATATCAGGATGTTTCTCTTTTTGAAATCAGTGCCGGAAATTACAATGCGGACTTTAGATTGTGTAGAAGAGGCATTCCATTCCAAACATATTTTATTTCAGGCAGATCAATGTGTGACTAAATTAGAAATACAGAATAAGATAATCGTTTATAAAAATCTAAGTTACCAATATCCGGTTTATTTCGGATATGAATGAAGTCAGAATTACCCCCGGTGCAGATGCCCTTTCAGACCTTCTTTTGTACACCCCAAAACGTACACTCAGAATCCTGCAATCCCTCTTGCAGGAAACCCACACACTTTAGAAAGGAAAAGCTGCGATGTCAAATAAACAGGTAAAAAATACCAGTCCAACAAGAGAAAGGGCATCTGCACCGGGGGTAAGAGCAAGTGTAACAATAGAAGCTGCATTTGCAGTTCCCCTCTTCATGTTTGCAGTATTAAGTTTGATTTTTTTAATTGAAATCCAGAGTATACGAGGCTATATCCATGCAGCAGGAAGTGATGCAGCCAAACAGGCAGCAGAGTCAACGGCTGTCCTTCCTGTATTGAATACAATCCAATTAAAATCAGATCTGGTGAATCTGATTGGAGAAGAAAGAATTGAGAGAAGTATTCTGAATGGTGGCACATCAGCGATCAGTTGCTGGAAGTCTTATTGGATTCCGGGAACAGAAGAGATAAATGTTGTTATCGAGTACAAGATAAAGATTCCGGTTCCACTACTGAAAAGTCCTTCGGTGAAGTTGAAAGATGAATTTAAAGTCAGTGCATGGAATGGTTATCAAAAGGATAGAAAGGGAAATGAAGACGGACAGATTGTCTATATCACAGAAAAAGGAACAGTGTGGCATTCAGATTATCAGTGCAGCTATCTTCAATTATCTATTCAATATGTTCAATACTCAGAATTACAAAATATGAGAAATGAAGGTGGAGGAAAATACCATAAGTGTGAGCAATGTGTTTATGGACAGGCAATGAATGGTGTATATATTACCAGTTATGGAAACCGGTATCACAACTCATTGAATTGCAGTTCTCTGAAGAGAACAATACGTGCAGTTCATAAAAGCGAAGTAGCAGGAAGAGGAGGATGTTCTAAATGTGCAAAATAATGAATGTATTCGGGCAAAATGGAAGGGAAAATCTATGGATGTTTTTTCAAGCTGTTATAGCGGTGTATCTGTTGATTTTGTCAGTGATAGATATTCGTTGGAAGAAAGTAAGTGTAAGAAGTCTTTTGATTTTGCTTGCGATTGCAGTTTTATGTCAGGTACTATGCAGCAAAGGAGAATTCAGGATGATGGTAGCCGGTGGATTGTGTGGAGGAGTATTTCTCTTTTTAAGTTGGTTCACACAAGAGTCGTTTGGTTATGGAGATAGCATATTGATTCTGATCCTTGGAATTTTATCTGGTGGATGGAATCTTCTTTGGATTCTGTTTGCTGCATTTCTGATCGCATCTGTTTACGGAGGAATTATGATCGCACGAAAGAAGTATACAAGAAAAAATTCATTTCCGTTTATTCCATTTCTGACAGTTGCTTATCTGGGAGGCATGATTGGTGGAGTTTACTGAAAAATATACGAAAAAATACGTGAAAGGAAGTACAGTGGTAGAGATGTCTTACCTTATTCCTTTTTGCTTAATTTTATTTTTTCTGCTCATCACGATTATTTTTTACTTTCATGATAAGGCAATTTTAAACGCAGCGGCAGCGGAAACGGCTGTGACAGGAGTTGAAATGGACAGGAAAAAGATAGAAGATGTAGATCTGGATGCTTTTTTCCGAGAAAGGACGAGTGGAAAATTGATTTTTCTGGAAAATGTAACAACCAGAGTTGATCTATCAGGGAAGAAAATAGAGGTAGAAGTTTTTGCATCAAAAGGACGAATGAAGATTCACCTGATACAACGTGCAACGAAGGTGAAACCAGAAGAAAAAGTCAGATGGAAAAAATAGACTTCTGTAAAGCTGAAAAAGTGAAGGGGGAAGAATATCAGATGAAAGAAAAAAAGATAAATCAGCAGAGCAGAGTGGCAGAGTCTGAAATCATAATAGACAGCGTACAACCGTATCGGGAGAATTATCAGATGCGGATGATTAAGAATAATCGGATTCCAGGATTATTGAGAGTAAGTGGATGTGGAATGGAAGGTGCAAGTAGATATTATTATCATACAGGACATTCACAGTCGTTGGAAACGTATTATAAAAATAAAGATATCAAAGCAGAAGAGATATTAAAACTGACAAGACAATTTCTCAGTGTTATGGAAAAAATGAAAGATTATATGTTAGAACCAAATTATCTGATGCTTTCAGAAAAATATATTTTTGAAAAGGATGAAAACTATTTTTTCTGTTTTTTCCCAGAGAATGAGAAGACCTGGCAGGTGTCTTATCATGAGCTGACGGAGTATTTTGTAAGGAAAGTTGATTATCAGGATCTGGAGAGTATTCAACTTGCCTGCATGCTTCACAAAGAAACGCTAAAAGAAACCTATGATATAGAAAGCATACTGCAGCAGTATGAGGAAGAAGCAAAAAACAGGAAAGAAAAGTCCAAAGAAGAGAAGATCAGAGAAGAAAGTAAGAGAGAAAAAAGACAGAATAGAAATGGAAGAAAATCAAAACATTGAGGTACAGGAAAACAGCTATTATAGCAAGTCGGGAGGGAATTATGCAGTGATGGAAGAAAAGAGATATGGTCCGATCAAGAAATTTGCAAAAACGCTTTAAGTCTGGAAAATGGGGAGAATGGGAAGATCTGATAACAGAAGCCGATGACTATGAATGATATATAGGATGTGGTATAGTATACGCAGATTCAAAAACATATCATAGAAGTCAAAAGGGAGTCAGAAAGAATGAAAGAGAGACCAAAAGAAATAATGACGATCATGTTGATAGGAATCAATATTCTGGTGTTTATTGCTCTTACCATGATCGGACGGACAGAGGATGGTTATTTTATGTTGCAGCATGGAGCCATGTATGAACCGTATATTATAGAAAATCAGGAATACTATCGGCTGTTTACCAGTCTTTTTCTGCATTTTGGAATCTCACATTTGTTAAATAACATGGTGCTTTTGTGGGCTCTTGGATCGATTTTTGAAAAAGAGGCCGGTAAAATTCGATTTTTGTTCTGTTATTTTATCAGCGGAATAGGCGGTAATCTGCTGTCTTTATACTGGAATATCATGCACGACAGACAGATTGTATCTGCCGGGGCATCGGGAGCAATTTTCGGACTAATGGGAGGGTTGCTTTGGATTGTATTTGCAAACAGGGGAAGGCTCGGAACGCTGTCAGGAAGAGGCATGCTGATTATGGTTGTACTGAGTCTCTATTTTGGATTTACCAGTACAGGCGTAGATAATCTGGCTCACGTAGGAGGATTGATTTGCGGTTTCCTGACAGCGCTTTTAACCTATCGAAGAAAAGATCAAAAGATCCTAACGGTATCTGATATTAATGATATCTGATAGTTTACGCAGGAAGTGTGATCGATACGATTGTTCCATTGGTATGGTCAGATGTAATGTCGATCGTTCCATTATGTGCTTCAATGATTCTTTTGGAAACTGCGAGACCAAGGCCGGTACCGTTTTCTTTTGTTGTAAAGAATGGTTCATAAAGCTTATCAACAATTTCCGTTGGAATACCACAGCCGTTATCCTGGCATTGAATCAGAATTTTATCGTCAAGTTTCTTTGCACGAAACTGCAGACGTGGGGCATACTTACAATCGGCAAGAGCGTCTTTGGCATTTGTAAGTATGTTTAAGAAGACTTCCTCTAATTTGGTGCGATCACCATTGAACCTTTTTATATTCTTATCAATACTGGAAGTCATCTCAATCTTTGATTTCTCAAAGTTGAGAGACATGGCGAACAGAACAGCAGAGTTGCGAAGAACATGTCCAAGAGGAAAGGAAGCACGGTTTAACTGGTTTCCGTTGTTGAGTTCTGTCAGATCATCCAGTAAATCACACATATGTCTGGCGCCATCCATGCATTCTTCCCAGACACAGGAACCTTTGGCAGTTTCAGCATAAAGAGAGCTCATTAATTGCATAGAAGAATAAAGAACCGTCATAGGGTTGCGGATCTCATGCGCAATTGTAGCAACAGCAGCATCATGGTTCTTCAGAAGCTGGGTGATAATCTCTTTTGCATCTTTGTTTGTTTCCATCAGGTGGTTCATTTTTTCAAGATCGATATTTGTTAACATAATACTTACTCCTAATAGTTAGATTTTCTTGAGTTCGGTAAGAGTGTAGCACCACCGAAAACAGCATTCAATAAAAATCATTCGACTATTTTCGACCTTTTTCGACCTGGTGTCTGAAAAATGTATTCTCTTTTTCTGAAAAATGGTCTATACTACAGATAAAATAAAATGGAAAGAGGAAAGATCATGAGAGATGATAATTGTATTTTCTGTAAAATAGCAAATGGAGAGATTCCATCAGCAACATTATATGAGGATGAGGAGTTCAGAGTAATTCTGGATCTTGGACCGGCATCAAAAGGACATGCGCTGATCCTTCCGAAGAATCATTACCGCAATCTGTATGATATTGACGAGGCAACAGCTTCAAAAGCAATCTGTCTGGCGAAAAAGATGATTACAAAGATGACGGATGTACTTGGATGTGATGGTTATAATATCGTTCAGAACAACGAAGAGGCAGCTGGACAGACGGTATTCCATTTCCATATGCACTTAATCCCAAGATATAAGAATGACAATGTAGGTCTCGGATGGCATATGGGAGAACTTACAGAAGAAGATAAGAAAGAAATACTTGAAAAATTAAAGTAGTACTGGAGAAGATATGTTAACGGAAAATCGCGAATTCAATGAGATTTATGAACAATATAAAAATCTCATTCTAAAAGCGGCATACACTTATTCAGGCAGTTATAGTGCAGCGGAAGATATTACTCAAGACACTTTTCTGAAACTGTATATGGGATATGACAGCATGAAGAAGAAAAATATTTCTTCATGGCTGTTTACAACGGCAAAAAATGCGGCATTAAATTACAAGAAAAAGCATAGCCGGGAGATTTTCGAGATTGATGAGAATTGGGACAGTGAAGAGGATACCGAGAAATATGAAGCACAGGTAAAAAGTGCAGAGGAACAGTTTCTGGAAGATGAGCTTCAGAAACAAAGGTTAGAGCTTCATGAAAAGATTTTCACCAATTTGATGGAAAAGAATGAAAGATGGTACGATGCTATTGTTCTTGTATATTACATGGAGATGCCTCAGGCAAAAGCAGCAGAATTAATGGGCATTCGACTTGAAGTGCTTCATAGCCTTCTGCACAGAGCAAAGAAATGGATTAAGAAAAAGTACGGAACGGAGTACGAAGAAATGAACCGGGAAGACTAAGAGCAAAACCAAATGTTTACTGTTCAATGTACAAAGAAAAAGTGTATAAGGAACAGTGGTGCCGATAGTTTCCCGGTATCTTTTTGAATACTGTAGTTTTATGAAGACGGTTGCCAGTAGATGAACTACATTATTTTGTGGCAGCTTCCTCAATGAGGCCGATAATAGTAGCAATCGGATCTTGCTGCCCAGAATTGTGCATTGCATTTATGAACTGCTCACGGTTTTCGTACAGGTTATGACTGCATCCAAAAGCGTTGCATTCGTAAGCTGTTCTTCCTCGATTACAAGACTGAATCCCTGACGCTCGAAAGAGTGTGCGTTAAGAATCTGATCACCACGACTTGCACGGGCAGAAAGCGGAATCAGAAGATTCGGTTTTCTAAGAGCAAGCAGTTCACAGATTGCATTCGCACCGGCACGTGAGATAACAACATCTGCAAGAGCAAAGAGATCACGCAGTTCGTTTTTGATATATTCAAACTGACAGTAGCCTTTGATTTCTTTCAGAGAATCATCAACCTTTCCTTTTCCGCAGAGATGGATGATCTGGAACTGTTTCAGCAGTTCAGGAAGGGCAGCACGTACAGCCTCGTTGACAGCTACAGCACCAAGACTTCCGCCGATTACGAGAATGACAGGTTTTTCATCTGTAAAGCCACACATCTTTCTGGCGGCATCCTTATCACCAGTAAGAAGTTCCTGACGAATCGGAGAACCGGTAAGAACAGCTTTTCCTTCCGGAAGAGCATCTAACGTCTCCGGGAAGTTACAGCAGACTTTGACAGCAGATGGAATTGCAAGTTTATTTGCCAGGCCAGGTGTCATATCAGACTCATGAATAATGACCGGAACTTTGCATCGCTTTCCAGCAAGAACAACTGGAACTGAAACAAAGCCGCCTTTAGAAAAAATAACATCAGGCTTTAAGCTTTTGATTAACTTACGGGCTTCACCAAAGCCTTTGATCACACGGAATGGATCTGTGAAATTCTGCAGACTGAAATAACGGCGCAGCTTTCCAGAAGAAATTCATGATATGGAATTCCAAAAGGTTCAATCAGTTCCTTTTCAATTCCATTGTAAGAACCTATGTATTGAATATCATAGCCTAATTCTCTAAGCTTTGGAATCAGGGCTATATTCGGAGTGACATGTCCGGCAGTACCACCGCCGGTCAATATAATTCGCTTCATAAATTAACCTCCAGATTTAGTGTAGAGTGCTACTGTTCAAAGTAAATTGAGAACACTAGCCCTTATAGCATCATATTACCCTTATTTGAAAAAATGTCAAGAAAAACGGGACACACAAACTGGAGAGAATAAGGTGAAGAAAATGAAAAAACTGAAAAAATTATCATTGGAAAATGAAATGAAAAAAGAAGCTGAACAGATTGAAAAGAAAGTCCGAGAGGACAGATCTCTAGATGACATTACAGTGTCTGATGAGATGGAAAAAGAGCTTTTCAATAAGATTCAGGATTACGAATACGACAAAAGGCATAAAAAAGTCGTCCGCAAAAAGAAGAAAAGCAAGCTTGTAATCGGAGCACTGGCAGCAGTGCTGATTCTGGTGTGCGGAAGTGTGATGACCAGCGTGGGGAGTAAGTCGTATTGGAAGACGTTGTGGAATGATAGTAATGGAGATGAACAGAATAATGGTATAGACGTGGAGAATATGGAGTCAATAGAGACTGAGGATATTGATGAGTCAGTGGTTTATAAAGAAATTGCCAAGGTAATGGGAAATTATTTAGTTCGAATGGAATATAAGCCAAGAGGTATGGTATTAAAAAGATATACAATAGATAAAGAACAAAGGATGGCTGTATTATTTTATCAATACGGAGAAGAAGTGATTAAATATTATATGTATACCAACTCAACGGATTCATCGTTTGGAGAAAAGACAGTCGATCAATTATTAGACGAATATGAGTTTCAAAATGGAAAACATAGTATATTAGTAAAGCAATATGAGATTAAAGATTCAGATGAAGAAAGATATATTGCAGAGTTTGAATATAAGGATATACATTATCAGATTAAAGGAACTATAGAAAAAGAAGAATTTGAAAAAATTCTGGAAAATTTATTTTTTATGTAAAAATCGCGTAAGTTTTTTCCTTCTTGGTTGTTTACTTATCAGAAGACAATGATAAAAGGGGGAAGATAGTCTTATGATAAGTAAAAAAATTGCATCAGTTATAACAAGTGTTATGGTTTTCTGCTGTATAGTAGGGGTATCTTTGACAAATGTTAAAGCAGATGATAGTGCTCCAAAGTCAGTTGATGGCTCATATTTGACATCGGCAGATTCGTCTACTGGTTATACACCGAAAAATAATGAGAGAGGAAAACATCTGATGGATGGTCAGTGTTCAATCTCAAAAACAGGAACAAAAAGAATCTATGCCTATGGATCAACAACTGCTAATCATACAGTTGATGCAGTTGCGGTTATTGTATATGTAGATCAGTATAATGAGAAGGAAGATGAATGGTATCAAATAGATGCATTTTCAAAGAAAGTAGAAAATGATTATTATTCGGCGACTTCAAAGTCTATTCAAGTTGACCGAGGATACTATTACAGAGTTCATGCAGAGCATTTTGTAAGAATGGGGGAGGATCCAATTGAGGAAACTTATTCCTACACCAACGGAATCCTAGTCCCATAAGCATCTTTCTCCTACCTCAACGGCAGAAGATGCAGTCCGTGGGCTGGCCTAACAGCCGCTGCGCGGTGGTTCGCTCGGACACTCACAAATTAGATTCTAATAGATAAAAGTGAGAGCCTTGTTCCTTGATACACCACAATTAAATAAATGAGCATATAATCACCAGAAGCGGCTGTTAATCAGTCCATGGACTAGTAGGGCAGAAGGGAAGGATTGAATCAAGAGTAGCGATCCTTCCCTATTAGTTTGCTATTTTTTAACTATTTTCCTGTTGCTTCTTTCAGTGCCTGAGCGAGCTGATCCGGGCAGGAAGTTTTCTTGAATCCACACTGGATTCCTTCCAGGCGTGAGATGGCCTCATCTACATCCATTCCTTCAACCAGGTGGGAAATTCCCTGCAGGTTACCGTTACATCCACCAACGAAGGAAACATTATGAATCTTGTTATCTTCGATATCAAAGTGAATGCTCTGGGAACAGACACCTTTTGTTCTATAATCCATATCTAGATATCCTTTCTTTTGAAATTTTAGATCTTTTAGTTACCTTTTGAATTATAGCAAATCAAATATAAAAAAACAATTTTTCTTTTCACATCTTTCATCATGATTTTCCTCAATACGACAATTTTGATTTTTGCTGTAGAAATCTGTAGAACGATTTATGCGGACAGAATATAAAATCAGGTTTATAATATCTACAAACGTAACGAAGGGGAGGCCCGAACAGTTGCGCAATATTTTTAAAACCAGGAGGGGTTGCTATGTTAAGAGAACTGGCAGTGAACACAAGAGTCATCTATTATCTGATGGCGCTTCTGGGCATAATCGGAGTGCTGGCAAAAGTAGTGAATCAGCAGACATTGAATCAGATGCTGAAGGCGGCAGGGAATATGTCCAAGAGTACACACCGACTGATAAAACTCGTAAGAGCAAAATACGAACATGCATGTATGGTGCATGACAGTGTAGAGAATACGAATGCATTTGTGGAGAAATATATTTATGAATACAGAGGATTTTTGTTTGGGATTCATACCTGGAGACAGATGGAATTGCTGACGGTGTGGTTTGCTGGAATTCTTGCAGCTCTTGGTGCATTCGAATGTTATATTACTTATGGATTTTCAGATGCGGCGTATCAATATATAGAAACAGGATTAGCAGAGATGGTACTTCTTTTTGTTATCAGTCATCTTTCAGACGAACAGTACAAGCTTAATGCTGTCAGGATGTATATGGTGGATTATCTTGAGAATAATTGTGCATTTCACATAAAGAGACAGCGGACTACGGATAGAGAAGAATTGAATGTGATTGCTGCGGAGAATACCGGAAAGCAGGAGTGGGAAGAAAAGAAAGGGGAAAGAGAGATACACAGAGAAGACAACGTACAGAATGGAAATAAAACGAAAGCAGAGAGGACGGAGTTGCCGATTAATATCGAGGGGGAACCAAGAACGGTAGAGCCGGCAAGGAATCCGGCAGGAAATTCAGAGAGAGACTTAGATAGAGATTCAGGAAGAAATGCAGAAAGAGAAGCGGCGATTCGTCAGATATTGGAAGAATTTTTAACATAACGAAAACTAAAATTTCTTGAGCAGCATTTGTAAATAAGGTATAATAAAAAGCAGTTGGTAGCCGCCGGTCATGGAATATCAGGAATGGCGGCAGGGAAAGAAAAACCAACTGCTTTTTTAGGGCTTATAAACAAGAAAAGAAAGTAACTGATCAAGACAGGTACAAAGAGTAATAGGAGGAGTTGCCATGTTAAGAATAGGAATGCTGACCAGTGGTGGAGACTGCCAGGCACTTAACGCAGCAATGCGCGGTGTTGTAAAAGGAATTTGCAACAAGCGCAAAGATGTAGAAATCTATGGATTTAAAGATGGATACAAAGGTCTGATCTATTCGGATTTCAATATGTTGACATCAAGGGATTTCTCGGGAATCCTGACACAGGGTGGAACAATTCTTGGTACATCCCGTCAGCCGTTCAAACTGATGCGTGTGCCGGACAAGGATGGAATAGACAAGGTGGAGGCAATGAAGCACACATATCATAAGCTTCATCTGGATTGCCTTGTTGTTCTTGGAGGAAATGGAACTCATAAGACAGCAAATCTTCTTCGTGAGGAAGGACTCAATGTAGTGACACTGCCGAAGACGATCGATAACGATCTGTGGGGAACAGACATGACATTTGGATTCCAGAGTGCAGTTGATATCGCAACAGATACGATTGACAGAATCCATACAACAGCAACTTCCCACAGCCGTGTATTTATTATCGAGGTTATGGGTCACAAAGTTGGTCATGTAACTCTGCATGCCGGAATTGCAGGCGGAGCAGACGTAATTCTTCTTCCGGAGATCCCATATGATATTAAAGCAATCAAGAATGTGATCGACAAACGTACACAGGCAGGTAAGAGATTTACAATTCTTGCTGTTGCAGAGGGTGCGATTTCCAAAGAAGATGCAAAACTGAAAAAGAAAGAGTACAAAGAGAAGCTGGCGAACAGAAAATATCCTTCTATTGCTTACGAACTGGCAGAACAGATTGGAAAAGAGACAGACAAGGAAGTTCGTATCACAGTTCCCGGACACACACAGAGAGGTGGCACACCTTGTTCTTATGACCGTGTATTTGCAACAAGAGTCGGAGCGAAGGCAGCAGAATTGATCCTGAATGAAGAATACGGATATATGGTAGCTATGAGAAATGGTGAGACAGTGAAAGTTCCGTTGGAAGAGGTTGCAGGAAAGCTGAAATATGTTGATCCGAACTGTGGTCTGATCAAAGAAGCGAGAACAATCGGTATCAGCTTCGGAGACGAGGTGTAATTCATGTCATATACGGCGCTATACAGAAAGTTCCGTCCTTCTGAATTCGAAGATGTAAAAGGACAGGATCATATTGTTACAACGCTTCAGAACCAGATTAAGGCGAACAGGATCGGACATGCGTATCTGTTTTGCGGAACGCGAGGAACCGGTAAGACAACGGTTGCGAAAATATTTGCGAAGGCAGTAAACTGTGAGCACCCGGTAAATGGAAGTCCATGCGGAGAGTGTGAGATGTGTAAATCTATCGCTGCCGGTACTTCAATGAATGTGATTGAGATCGATGCTGCATCGAACAATGGTGTTGACAATATCCGTGAGATCCGGGAGGAAGTGACATATCGACCGACAGAAGGTAAGTATAAAGTATACATTATCGACGAGGTGCATATGCTTTCTATCGGAGCATTTAACGCATTGCTTAAGACACTTGAGGAGCCGCCGGAGTATGTTATTTTTATTCTGGCGACGACAGAAGTGCATAAAATCCCAATTACGATTCTTTCCAGATGTCAGCACTATGATTTTAAGAGAATCAGCATTGAGACAATTACAGACCGCATGCGTGATCTGATGCAGACAGAACAGGTAGAAGTGGAAGAAAAAGCACTTCGCTATATCGCAAAGGCGGCAGACGGGTCTATGCGTGATGCACTCAGTCTGCTGGATCAGTGTATTGCATTTTATCTGGGACAGAAGCTGACGTATGATCATGTGCTTGAAGTACTTGGTGCGGTGGATACGGATGTGTTCAGCCGCCTGCTTCGAAAAGTATTGGAAAGAGATGTTGCCGGAGTTCTTGATATCGTGGAAGATCTGGTTATGCAGGGGCGTGAACTGACCCAGCTGGCCGCAGATTTTACATGGTATCTGAGAAATTTGCTTTTGGTTAAAACTTCTGATAATATAGAGGACGTGCTGGATGTGTCTACGGAAAATATGCTGCAGCTCAAGGAAGAATCAAAGATGATTGAACTTGATATGCTGTTGCGTTATATCCGTATATTCTCAGAACTTTCCGGTCAGTTGAAGTATGCGACGCAGAAGAGAGTGCTTCTGGAAGTTGCACTGATCAAGCTTTGTACTCCGGCGATGGAGACTGGTCAGGATGCACTTTTGGACAGGATTCGTGCGGTAGAAGACAAAGTAGAGAAAGGACTTGCTGCAGCCGCAGATATGCCGCAGCGAGTTGTTTACGTGAATGGAGATGATGCGTCATCATCCGGATCAGGCGTTGCGGGAAGCAGGAAGGCGAAACCGGAGCTGCCGAATGCAATTCCGGAGGATGTGCAGGAAGTGGTGAAGAATTTCCGTTCTATCGCAGATGAAGCGTCAGGTATGATCAGAGGCTTTCTTAAAAAAGCAAGACTGAGTCTTGGTGGTGACAATCGCTTGCTGATTGTACTGCCAGATGCTATGTCGGCAGATATGGTTGGCAGAGAAGATCATGTGCAGGAACTTGAACAGCTCATTGAAGAGAAGATTGGAAAGAAAGTCGAGGTAGATGTCCGCCATGTAGAAGAGGGCAGACACTTTGAGGATACATTTGTGGACATAGAACAGAAAATAAATATGGAAATAACAGTGGAGGATTAGACATGGCAAAGCGTGGAGGATTTCCAGGCGGCGGAATGCCGGGAAATATGGCGAATCTGATGAAGCAGGCACAGAAGATGCAGCGTCAGATGGAAGAGCAGCAGAAAGAACTTGAGACAAAAGAGTTCACAGCAGCTGCAGGTGGCGGAGCAGTAGAAGTAACTGTATCCGGCAAAAGAGAAGTAACAAAAGTAAAACTTGCAGAAGAAGTTGTAGATCCGGACGACATTGAGATGCTGGAAGACCTGATTGTAGCAGCGACAAATGAAGCACTGCGTCAGGTTGAGCAGGAGACAAATGCAGCAGTATCTAAGATGACAGGCGGATTTGGCGGTCTTGGAGGCGGAATGTTCTAATGGATTACTACAGTAATCAGATCAGCCGTCTGATCGAGGAGTTCTCGAGACTTCCGGGAATCGGGAATAAATCAGCACAAAGACTTGCATTTCATGTGATCAATATGCCGGTAGAACAGGTAGAAGGACTTGCGAATGCAATCGTAGATGCCCGCAAGAATGTCCGTTACTGTAAGGAGTGCTGTACGTTGACGGATAAGGATATCTGCCCAATCTGCAGCAATCCGGACAGAGATCATAAGACAATCATGGTAGTGGAGACACCGCGTGATCTGGCAGCGTATGAGAAGACCGGAAAGTACAACGGAGTCTATCATGTACTTCATGGAGCAATTTCTCCAATGCTTGGAATCGGTCCCGGGGATATCCGTCTGAAAGAATTGATGGAGCGTCTGCAGGGAGATGTGGATGAAGTGATCATTGCGACGAATTCCAGTCTGGAAGGCGAGACAACAGCAATGTATATCAGTAAACTTATCAAACCGGTCGGAATCAAGGTGAGCAGGATTGCCAGTGGTGTTCCGGTTGGTGGTGATCTGGAATACATTGATGAGGTAACACTGCTCCGGGCATTGGAAGGAAGAACAGAATTGTAAAAGCATTTGAGACACCGGCAGGAGGGACTGGCTATGGCGAAGAAAAAAGTTACATCTTCAGATGTGGCAAAGCGCGCGGGAGTTTCACAGGCAACGGTCTCGATGGTACTCAATAAGAAGTATAACGTCTCTTTTTCAAAAGAAGTAATCCAGAAAGTGGAGGCAGCGGCGGGAGAACTGGGGTATGAACTTCCGAAACGCAGAACACAGCGTGGAGAGCGACGAGAAAAACTGCTCGTTGTCATCAGCCCGAACCTGACAAACCCATACTATGTAATGCTTTTGCAAGGAATTGAATCAAGGGCAACAGAGCAGGGGTTCGGAATCTTTGTCTGTAATACACAGAGAGATTTAAAATTGGAAGAGCGTTATCTGAAAATGATCTCGACTCTGAATGCACAGGGAATTATCTATATGTGCAATCCGGGAAAATGCTTTCTCGGACAGCTCAAAGAAATGTCTGAAAGGATTCCGGTTGTTGTGATCAATAACCAGGAGAAGCATTTGGATGTAGATGCAGTGGAGTTGGACAATACAAAGCTTGGAAGATTAATGGGCAGACATCTTCTGGAACTGGGGCATCAGCATGTGGCATACATTACACCGCCATTAACTGCGAGACAGAAGCAGAGATTCCGCCGGGTGGAAGGTTTTCTGGATGAATTCAGGAAAGCCGGATATGGCGATCAGGTGATTGTAAAAGAAGCAGATGAAGAATTTGACCGGAATGTTCCGGGAATCGATTCAGAGTACCGCATCGGATATGATCTAACAAAAGAACTGCTCCGGACAGAAAAAGATCTCACTGCAATCGTGGGGCTGAATGATATGATCGCATTTGGGATTATGGATGCACTCCAGGATATGAAGTATAAAGTTCCCGGAGATGTCTCGGTTATGGGATGTGATAATACTTTATTTTCCAAAGTTAAGAAAGTGTCACTTACAACGATCGAGCATTTTGTGGTTCACAAAGGAATGGATGCCTGTGATATCATCATGAAAAAGATCAGTTCAAGGGACTGGAAGTATACGGAATTTGAACCGGTCAGTATTTATCATGTGGAATATGAGCCACAGATCGTGGTTCGTGGAACAACGTCTTATGCAAAGACAAAATAGTTGATGTATAGACGCTGGATTATTTAAAATTAATAAAAAATAATAAAATTATTACTAATAAAAATAACAAAAACAAACAATTCTGATTTTAGAAAATGTTGATAAAGCCTTTAAAATAAAGATTTTTATACAGAATAAAAACGATTGATATTAACTAATATTAATAAAAACGGTTAATATGTCGGATTATTAAGTGAAAAATGACTATTAATAATTTTTCAGACAGTTGACCTCAGGTTTTGGAAGCTATATAATCAGCTCATAAACAAACGAATTACTGCTGGAAAAACAGTGAGTTGTATCAGTGGTAAGAGGAAGATTCATGTATAGGAGGACTTAAAAATGAAATTTTTTATCGACACGGCTAATGTAGAGGATATCAAGAAAGCAAATGACATGGGAGTGATCTGCGGAGTTACAACAAACCCGTCTCTGATTGCAAAAGAAGGACGTGTTTTTAAAGAAGTTATCGCTGAGATCGCATCTATCGTAGACGGACCAATCAGTGGAGAGGTTAAGGCTACAACAACAGATGCAGAAGGCATGATCGCAGAAGGACGTGAGATTGCAAAGATCCATCCGAACATGGTAGTTAAGATCCCTATGACAGTAGAAGGCCTGAAGGCTGTTAAAGTTCTTACAGCAGAGGGAATCAAGACAAATGTAACTCTGATCTTCACAGCAAACCAGGCACTTCTTGCAGCAAGAGCAGGAGCTACTTATGTTTCTCCGTTCCTTGGACGCCTGGATGACATTTCTACAAAGGGAGTTGACCTCATTGCAGAGATCGTAGAGATGTTCGAAGTAGCAGGAATTGAGACAGAGATTATCGCAGCAAGTGTACGTAATCCAATCCATGTAACAGAATGTGCACTGGCAGGAGCAGATATTGCAACAGTACCTTACAAGGTAATCGAACAGATGACACATCACCCACTGACAGATGCAGGTATCGAGAAGTTTAAAAAGGATTATATTGCTGTTTTTGGTGAGTAATCCGGGAAATAACGTTAAGACTGAAAATGGAATCAGAATGGAAATTAAAAAGGAGATATCATGAACAAGTTAGAGCTTATGAAAACTGCGAATGAGATCCGGAAAGGGATTGTAACAGCACTGCATAGCGCAAAGGCTGGACATCCAGGTGGATCTCTCTCAGCAACAGAGATTTTTACATACCTTTATTTTGAAGAGATGAACGTAGACCCGAAAGATCCAAAGAAAGCGGATCGCGATCGTTTCGTTCTTTCTAAAGGACACACAGCTCCGGGATTATATTCTACACTTGCGCAGAAAGGATTCTTCCCGAAGGAAGATCTCGTGACACTTCGTCATACAGGATCTTATCTGCAGGGACATCCGGACATGAAACACATTCCAGGTGTTGATATGTCTTCAGGATCTCTTGGACAGGGAATTTCAGCAGCTGTAGGTATGGCAATCGCAGGAAAGCTTGACAATGCAGACTACAGAGTATACACACTGCTCGGAGACGGTGAGATCCAGGAAGGTCAGGTATGGGAGGCTTCTATGCTGGCAGCACACAGAAAACTGGATAATCTTGTTGTTATCGTTGATAATAACAATCTTCAGATTGACGGAGAAATTACAGAAGTTAACTCTCCATACCCAATCGATAAGAAGTTTGAGGCATTTAATTTCCATGTAATCAATATTGATGGAAATGACTTTGATCAGATCGATGCTGCATTCAAAGAAGCAAAGACAGTCAAAGGACAGCCGACAGCTATTATTGCTAAGACAGTAAAAGGAAAAGGTGTATCCTTCATGGAGAACCAGGTAGGATGGCACGGAAAAGCTCCGAACGATGAAGAGTACAAGATTGCAATGGAAGAATTAGAGAAAGCAGGTGAAGCATTATGTCAGGAGTAAAGAAGATCGCAACAAGAGACAGCTATGGTAATGCTTTGGCTGAACTCGGAACAGAACATGATAACGTTGTAGTACTTGATGCCGATCTGGCAGCAGCTACAAAGACAGGTATATTCAAGAAAGCACATCCGGATCGTTTTATCGATTGTGGTATTGCTGAGTCTAATATGATCGGTGTTGCAGCAGGTCTTGCAACAACAGGAAAAGTTCCATTTGCAAGTTCTTTCGCAATGTTCGCAGCAGGACGTGCATTTGAGCAGGTAAGAAACTCTGTTGGTTACCCACACCTGAATGTAAAGATTGGTGCAACACATGCCGGAATCTCTGTAGGAGAAGATGGAGCAACACATCAGTGTAATGAGGATATCGCTCTTATGCGTACAATTCCTGGTATGGTTGTAATCAACCCAGCTGATGATGTAGAGGCAAGAGCAGCTGTACGTGCTGCTTACGAGCATCAGGGACCGGTATATCTGAGATTTGGACGTCTCGCAGTGCCGGTGATCAATGACAGACCGGACTACAAGTTTGAGCTTGGAAAAGGTGTTGTATTAAGAGAAGGAAAAGATCTTACAATCATCGCAACAGGACTTCCTGTAAGTAACTGTCTGGAAGCAGCTGAGAAGCTTGCAGCAGATGGAATTGATGCGAAAGTGATCAACATTCATACGATCAAACCTCTCGATGAGGAACTTGTTGTAGCAGCTGCAAAAGAGACAGGAAAAGTTGTTACAGTTGAAGAGCATTCCGTTATCGGCGGACTTGGAAGTGCTGTATGTGATGTACTTTCAGAGAAAGCTCCGACACAGGTTATGAAGATCGGTGTGAATGATACATTCGGTGAGTCTGGTCCGGCACTTGAGCTTCTGAAGAAGTATGGTCTTGATACAGACAGCATCTACGAGAAGATCAAAGCATTTGCAAAATAACCAGTTACATAATTAACAAAAAGAACGCTTCGCGCTTTCTGTTTACAGAATATCTGCAATCAGAGAGTACCGGAGCGTTTTTTTTATGTTTGGAGATATTAAGAAAATGTTGTGCACGAAAAGTAATATTTGTCGAACTTACCTGACACTAATTGATAAAATCTCCCGATTTCCTTGTGCTATGTTAAGGGCAATCCCCGGGAAATTAAATAAAAGTGATAGAAAGGTGAGTATAAAATGGAGAGACAGATTCCAAAAAATGTGCGTCAGATAGGAAATGTGAGTGATAGTCCAAAAATCTATGTGGAAGATTATGTAGATACTTTTTTTCTTCAGTTAAGTGAAAAAAGCGAGAAAGAAAAACAACCAGAAGGAGCCTTTCTGATTGGTGAAATGCAAAAGCAGGACAATGAAGAATATATTTATATTTATGGTGCGATAAAAATAAAAGAGTTAAAAAAGGAGGGCGGTGAATACCTGATCAATGACAAGATATGGAAATGTGGTTGCGAAGAATGCAGCCAGTATTTTGAAGAAGGAGAAATCATAGGCTGGTTTGTGACAGAGCATGATTTACAGCTGGCTCCGGGTTCTATCAACGTAAAGCTGCATAAAAAATTATTTCCAAAGAAAAATACCGTCCTTGTTATGAAAGATTCGTCAAACCAGGAAGATGTATTTTTTGTACATAAGCTGGGAGATCTGATGGAAATTGGAGGACATTATACTTATTACGAGAAGAATCCGTGCATGCAGAATTATATGATTGCAAGTCGAAAAAAAAATGGGACGGTTCAGACAGAATCTGTGGAAGATACGGCTGCACAAAGCTTTCGTTCTCTGGTACGTGAACGGGGCGGTCAGAAAAGAGAAAGAAGGACAGGCAGTCTGATGTATGGGATCAGTACATGTCTTGTACTGGTTCTGATCGTGATGGGCGTTTCTATGATGAATAATTTCAGTAAAATGAAATCCCTACAGAATAAGATAAATGTGGTTGCCGAGGGGGAAAAGCAAACATCCTCACCTGATGTGAAAGAGACGAGTGGAGCAGCAACTACTATGGATAAAAATCAGGAAGCAGCAGATACAGAAAAGGAATCCAAAGAGATAACGGAAGAAAATGAAGGGGAAGAACAGACGGAAGATAAGAATACAGAAAGTGTTCCGGTTTCCGGGACTGCCGTTGCAGCAGATGAAAATGATGATATTTATGTGGTGGAAAAAGGAGATACCCTTGCAATTATCAGTAAAAAAATGTATGGAGATGTTAGTCATGTAGATGCGATCAGCCGGATGAATGGATTGCAGAATGGGAACTTGATCTATATTGGACAAAAATTGATATTGCCATAAATCCGTGTTATACTGTGAAAGATAAGTGAAAGCTAAAAGTGTATCAACAGAAAAAGGTGCACTGGACAAACGATAAGGGGAGCAATATGGCGCGAAAGAAAATGTCGAATTTACAGGTGGTAAAAACGCAGGATGATAGAAAAGCGCTGAGACAAAGGGAAAGAAGGATCAAACGCCGGAGAAGAAAAGAACTTCTTACCTATATCATCCTGATTGCGATGGCAATCTGCGGAACATACCTCCTTTTAGATAGTAAGACTTATGGCACAGTCCGCAAGGCAGACAGTTACGCGAAAGACCTTTCGGACAGGAATAATTACGTTCAGTTTGCAGATGGAATTGTGCGTTATAATCATGACGGTGTGGTATTTCTGAATAAGAAGAATGAGGAAAAGTGGATTCAGCCAACACAGCTTCAGACACCGGTGATTGTTGTGAAAGACGATGTGTTTGCAGTTGCTGACAGCGGAGGCAATAGTATTCTCGTATTTACAAAAAATGGGTTGAAAGGTGAGATTCAGACGACATTACCGATTGAGAGAATCGCAGTATCGAATCAGGGAATTGTCAGTGCAATTTTGAAAGATGAGACTTCACCGAAGATTATATCTTATGATGCAGCAGGAAATATTCTGGTAGAGCAGCAGATTACAATTGGAAATACAGGATATCCGATCGCATTGGATTTGTCTGATGATGGAAAGGTTCTGGCAGTTTCTTATCTTTATACCAAAGGAACACAGGTGCAGAGCAGGATCGGATATTATAATTTTGATGCTGCCGGCAAAGAGAAGGCAGATAACAAAGTGACGGCAGATACTTATGAAGATATGCTGATCGGCGAGATTTTCTTTATGGGAAATGACAGATCTGTTGCAGTTGGAGATAATGGATTTGAGATTTATACAGGAAAAGATACTCCAAAGCAGATAAAAGAAGTGAAAGTGAATCAAGAGATAAAAAGTGTTTTCCATTCGGATTCTTATTTTGGATTTGTCCTGCTTAATCAGGAGAAGTCAGGGTATGAGTTGAGAATGTATAATCAATCAGGAGATACTGTGTTCAGTAGAGAAATACAGGGAGATATAGTCATGTAAAGATGGATGGAGACAATATCATTCTGTATGATGGAAGTAAGTGCTGTATTTATACAACGACAGGAATCCTGAAGTTTAAGGGAGACCTGGGAGCAGATGCGCAGGAAATCTTTGATGCATTTGGTCTGAACAGATACTATGTGATGAGTGATAATGAACTGCGAATTGTTTATTTGACAAAATAGGAGAGATATATGGAGAATTGGTTGTTACTTGCAGTCGGGATTGTGTTTTTAGTCTGCATGATTGCCGGCTTTGTGAAGGGATTTCTCAGAATTGGTTTATCCCTTCTGTCAACAATATTGACACTGGTACTGGTGTCATTCCTTTCCCCATACGTGTCGGATGCGCTGATGAAGCATACACCGGCGCAGGACGTACTGGAGAAGAAGATAGTGGAAGCATTTATGCCAGAGCTTTCAGCAGATGATCTGTTGAAAGCGAATCTCAGTGGAACACCTCTGGAGAATTTAACGGTAGACCAGATTAAATCATTAAGCGAATCTGGATGGGACAAACTGGGGATAACTGCACAGGATATCCTGAAAGTGGTCGGAGATCTTCCAAAAGATACACAGATCCGTGAGATTGAGAATTCAATGTTGCCACAGTTTTTGAAAGATGCATTGCTGGAAAATAATAATACTGCGATTTATGAAGAACTGGATGTTACAACTTTCCCAGAATATGTTGCAGCCTATATTTCACGAATGATTCTCAATGTTGTGTCATTTCTTGTGACATTTTTGATTGCGATCATTCTTGTAAGCGCATTGATGTATGCAGTGAATATTATTGGTGAACTTCCGTTACTTGGTGCGATCAATCATCTGGCGGGAGGAGTGCTTGGAATTGGTCTGGGATGTATTATCGTATGGATCGCATTCCTTGTGCTGACTCTGATTTATACGACAGAGATTGGAACAACGTGTTATGCGATGGTTGAGCAGAGCGCGATCTTGACGTTTTTGTACAACCATAATCCGCTGTTGATTTGGTTACTTGGATTCCGGTAGGAAAAATAAAAGAAAAATATTAAAAATAGGGTTGACACTCTCAATAAGCTATGATATCATATAGAAGTTCTGTTGAGGACATACATATGGGGGATTAGCTCAGTTGGGAGAGCGCCTGCCTTGCAAGCAGGAGGTCACGAGTTCGACTCTCGTATTCTCCACTAGGATTACGGATTGTGCATTGCACAGTCCGTTTTTTGTTACATATACAGAGCCAGGCAATTAAAGACAGACTGTGCTACCTCGTGCTTGCACGAAAGTACTACAGTCTGTCTTTAATTATGTGGCGGATACGCCACAGCGATGAAATGCGTAGCATTTTAGAGCTACTGGATAAGGAAAAATCTGACAAGCTGTGTCAGATTTACGCAACAAAAAAACATCCCACAGCGCGAAATCTGTGAGATGTTCTTCATAGCTCCCCCTGTTGGACTTGAACCAACGACACTTCGGTTAACAGCCGAATGCTCTACCGACTGAGCTAAGGAGGAATATTTCCTTGTCTTATCGACGAAAAATATATTATCATACTTAGATGGTCTTTGCAAGAGAAAATTAAAAAAAATGTAAAAAATCTTAAAGAAATCTATTTTTATCTCTTTCAAGTCATAATCAGAAATCCAGCGTCATACATATATTAGACAGGAGGGCAGATATAAAATATATCGACAGTACTTCCTGAAAGGTAACAATTCAATTTAAGACAGGAGAGGGCAAAATGCGAAGAAAGCTGAGAAGACATTTTGCATTTCTGATGGCGGTATTGATGATGCTGTCGTTGATGGGGGTTCAGGTACTGGCAGAAGGTGTACAAGTTGAGGCTGTACAAACTACAGAGGGAACAGATTGTACCGTGCTCCCGGAAGAAACAGATGCGGAAGAGACTTCCCGATCAGAAATGCAGAAACCAGGCGCAAAAGAATCTCCCCCTGAGTCTGGAGTAGTAACAGAGGAAGGGAAAAGTACCGATTCAGAGAAAATTTCAGTTGTTCTTAAAGATGAGATTCTTACAAAAGGTTCTCTGACAGCAGAGGTTAGTGGAACAACAGAATCAGATCAGATTGCTTATCAGTGGCAGGTAAGTGAAAAAGGTCAATGGAAAGACATTGAGGATACAGCGACTGTGGATAGTAGAAAGCAATCCTATGAAGTTGCAAGAGATGGTGCACAGAAGACATTTCGTGTGAAAGTGACAGTAAATGAGGCGGTGACAGTTTATTCTTCCGAATACAAGGTGAATTATTATGACAAGCTTCAGAATGGAAGTTTTGAGACGCCAAAAGTATCTGATGCAGGAACACTGACTTATAAGGATGCACATTTTATTCAGGTAGCAAATGGAATGAATAATTTGTACTGGAAGACAACAGCGAAAGGTGCATATTTTGGCGCTGGAAATCAGAAAGATTATTATATCGAGATTGCAGACGGAAGCAGAAGTTATTATGGAAATACGGTTAATGATCCAAAGCCGGTTTATAACATCAGCAGTGCGGCACAGGAAAATCAGTTCGCAGAATTAAACTGTGAGGAACCAGGAGCACTTTATCAGGATGTTTTGACAGAACCGGGGACAGTCCTTCACTGGGGATTGGAACATGCCGGACGCTGGGGAACAGACACGATGGCGGTTATCATCAGCGATACGAAATCAATGAGTTCTGATTGGAATCCGGCAGGATCGGGATTTGATCAGAGTAATCCTGATGTACAGGCTGTATTGTCAGATGAAGCCGGCAAATGGACTTATCACTATGGAGATTATACGGTTCCGGCAGGGCAATATGTTACTCGATTTTATTTTGTGGCAGTAGAGGCAGCAAATGGAAATCTGTCAAATGGAAACCTGCTCGATAACATTTCTTTGGAAAGGATCTCCCAAACCCACCGGCAAAAACAGGTAATCTGATGATTACAAAACAGGTGGAGGGAATTGCAGCGAGTCAGATTCCGGACGAGTCCTTTACATTTCAAGTAAAACGGGGAGAAGAAGTGATCGAAGAAGTGAAGCTTCCGCAAAATGGTCAGTGGAGTGCATCTCTTCAGGCGATTGAACCTGGGGAATATACAGTGACGGAGATTGCTCAGGAACAGAATAACTACAGGCTGGGGCATACCTTTTATCTCGTGGGACAGGAAAGTCAGACAGAGGGGATGACAGCACAAATTGATGTAGCGAAGGAGCAGACTGTAACAGTAACATATACGAATCAGTATCAACCGCTTATGGTTGTTCCGACAGGAGTAGAGAACAGGATGTTTCCTACAATCCTAATAGAAACAGCAGGCATAACAGGAGGCGCGGTTTTTCTGTTTCTTCGAAGAAAGAGGAAAGAAAAAGATTCATGAAATTAAAAGGAGAGATTCATCTTTTTCTGATTCGTCTTGCATTTCTTCTGGTGTTTCTGTGGGTTTTGTTCGGGCTGTTGTTTGGCATTACAACCATGAAAAACAATGATATGTCGCCACGCATCAGTGCGGGAGATCTGCTCTTTTATTATCGACTGGAAAAACCGAAAAGCGGGGATGTGGTGGTCATTCAGAAAGCAGGAGAGAAATATGTGGGCAGAGTGATCGCAACCGGCGATGATACGGTAGAGATTACAGAGGACGAAGAGGTAAAGATCAATGGAAGTAAGATTGTGGAAAATGATATTTTCTATGATACACCGCAATACGAAAGTGACACGGTCTATCCACTGACGCTGAAGGGCGGAGAATATTTTATTCTGGGAGATCAACGGGAAAATGCAAAAGACAGCCGGTATTTTGGAGCTGTGAAGGGCAAGGAGATAAAAGGCAGAGTAATTACGGTGCTCCGCCGGTCAGATATCTGAAACCCGGAAATCAGAGTAAAAAGTGAGGTAGAGATTATGAATAAGAAAACAGCAGGACGTATTTCAGCAATGGCAATGGCGAGCATGATGATGATGTCAGTTTGTGTGGTAAATGCGGCGGCCGAGGAAAATGAACCGATCACACAGTTGAATCTGAAGAAAACAGTGACAACGGATGGAAATACATACCAGCCAAACACTTCATTTTCGTTTCATGTGGAGAATGGTGAAGCAGCAGAAAATTGGAGAGATAATGTAGTATATGCCGGTGTGACAGGTGGAATCAAGGCACCCAGACAATCGGATTCCAGCCATCAGGAGAAGATACACTGGCAGCAGTTTACAGCAAGAATGCAACATTGGAAATCAATGCAGAGGTATTTGAACATGCCGGTGTTTATCATTATGTTGTGACTGAAGATGCAGGTTCTTATGAAGGAATCGATTATGATACAGCAGGCAGAGATGTTTATCTTTTTGTATATAACGGAGCAGATGGAGCACTTTATGTTGGAAATGTAATTACAGAAAATAACGGTGAAAAAGGTGATCTTGAATTTATCAATGATTATGGTGCAGAAAATGATACAACACATGATGTGACAATCAAAAAAACGATCACAGGTAATCAGGGCGTTAAAAATAAATCCTTTGAATTTAAGGTTGCGGTGAATGGTGGACAGGGAGAACTCTACAAAGTTGTAGTGAAGAAAAATGCAAATGCACAGGCACTTACAGAATACATCACAAGCAATGAAGCAGAAACTTCTTATCAGATTTCTGATACAGGTTCGATTACAATTTATGGATTGACAGAATCTGATAAATACACTGTAACAGAGACCGATGCGAATAAAGATGGATATACCACTACGATTGACGGAGAAACAACTGCGACCGGAACAAAGACAGGAACTACAAAAGAAGATGGTACAGTAGTTCAGTATGTGAATGAGAAAGATGCGGCTGTAGTAACAGGCGTCGCAAAGAAATACACACCATACGTACTACTTGTGGGTGCGGCAGGCGCACTTGGATCAGTTTTCTTTCGTAGAAAAAGAGCATGATAAACGAAACGACAGAAGGTCAGGAGGCAGGGGAGCAGAGGGAAGAGCTGTTTTTTAAAGTTATAAAAGCGGGAAATAAGATATTGGAAATTCTGGCAGCGCTCTTTATTATTCTTATGCTTCTTTATGGTGCATATTCATTATGGGATACCTGCCAGATCAACCGACGTGCGTTTATCAGCGGAGAATTAATGAAATATAAACCTGCAGGGAAAATGGATGAAAGTCCGTCCCTGCAGGAACTTCAGAAAATCAATCCGGATGTGTGTGCCTGGCTGACGGTAGACGGAACAAAGATTGATTATCCGGTTGTGCAGGGAGAAACAAATCTGGAATATATCAACCAGGATATTTATGGAGAATTTGCTCTTTCAGGAAGTATTTTTCTGGATAGCAGAAATGACAGAAAATTTATTGACAGTTACAGTTTGTTATATGGTCACCATATGGATAATGGCGCAATGTTTGGGGATGTGATGAATTATAAAGAAAAGGAATATTTTGAATCACACAAAACAGGTACGCTATATTTGAATGAACAGTTAGAAAAAATCCAGTGGTTCGCCTGTGTGGAGACGGATGCGTATGATGAAGTTATTTATAATCCACAAGATTATAAGAAAGAGAATCTGGAAGAATTGATGGAATATATAAAGGCACATGCGGTGCAGTATCGTCTTCCTGAGAAAAAAGGAAAGGAGGGGCGGGACAGGATCATTGGCTTATCTACTTGTTCCAACGATCAGACGAATGGAAGAGTAATACTTTATGGATTTCTATATGATGTGGACAGATAGATCAAGAATGATGTAGCGCAACGCCGTTGCATATTTGTCTGTTGAATGTTAAAATGTGAATGTCATTCAGATTCAGGTCAAAGTTAGAAAAAGAGCGGAAATGGATCTGGATAATTTCGAAAATCAGGGAAATAAAGGCAGGCAGTATACAATGACGATAAAAGAGATTGCACAGATGGCCGGGGTGTCCAGCGCAGCAGTATCAAGATATTTGAATGGCGGATATGTGAGTGAACAGAAAAAGGAACAGATCCGTAAAGTGATTGAGAAGACGGGATATCAGCCGTCTACTCAGGCAAGAATCCTAAGAACCGGACGTGCACATCTGGTCGGTGTGGTGGCTCCGAAGATCAATTCAGAATCAATCAGCCGGATTACAGCGGGAATTGAACAGGTTCTTTCGGCAAGAGGGTACCAGATGCTTCTTGCAAGTACGGATAATCAGCCAAAGAATGAGCTGATTTATTTGAGAATCTTTGAAAGTTATCCGGTAGATGGAATTGTACTGATCGGTACAGTGCTTACAGACGAGCATCGGAGATTTTTAAAAGAATCAAAGGTTCCGGTTGTGGTTGTGGGACAGGAGACGGAAATGGCAAGCTGTATCTATCATGATGATTTTGGTGCGGGAAGAGCAATGGGACAAGAAGTTGCGTTGAAAGCACTGAAGCGGAATGGTGGAAGACCTGAAGATTGCAAGATTGCATATATTGGTGTTACTCGTGAAGATAAGGCGGCAGGTGCTGCCAGAGAAGACGGGTTCCGCAAGGGACTTCAGGAAGCCGGGATTACTTTCGATGACCATCGGTACAGACGCGAATCAGAATTTACAATGAGCGGCGGATATGAAGCAGTAGTGGATTTGTTGAGTGAAGAAAATGGAATCGATATCATATCATGCGCAACAGATACGATTGCAGCGGGAGCAATCGAGGCATTGATCGCACAGAGTAAAAAGGAGGTTCCGGAGTCGGTTCAGAATTCTGGTGCAAGGATGCTACACATTTTGGAACAGTCTGGTATCTGTGTCACAGGATTTGGTGATAATCAGATGTTAAGGGCTGTGACAGGCGGTATTCCAACGGTTCATTTTGGGTATAAAACGAGTGGAATCAAGGGGGCAGAGCTCTTACTTGAACAGATTGAAGAGAAAAATCCGGTGCCGGTGCATATGAAGCTGGGATTCCAGATCGTGAATAGATTTGAATGAATGTAACTAAGAGCATAATGCAAGTTAAACAAAACAGAAGAATCAGAATTAGTAAAAATGCCATCTTTACAAATGGCATTTTTTTATTTAATATAAAATCATAAAATGTGAAAACGATTACACATAAAATAGAGAAGGAAGGGAGCGTAATCATGGATTACAGGAAAACAGCCCAGGAGATTCTGGGATATGTAGGTGGAAGTAAGAATATTGTATCCGCAGCGCACTGCGCAACGCGTCTTCGTCTTGTTATCGCAGATAATAGTAAGGCTGATAAAGAGGCAATAGAGAATGTGGACGGAGTAAAGGGAGTATTTGAGGCATCTGGACAGCTTCAGATTATTCTTGGAACAGGAACAGTGAATAAAGTGTTTGATGAATTTATCGCGATCGCAGGTATTACAGCAAGCACAAAAGCTGAGGCAAAGGAAGCAGCGGCAGAGAAGCAGAATTGGTTTATGAAGGCCATCAAGCTGTTAGGTGATATTTTCGTACCTATCATTCCGGCCATCGTAGCAAGTGGTTTCCTGATGGGAATCATGAATGCACTGGATTTTATGAATGCAAATGGATTTTTAACAATCAATACAAATAGTTCTATTTATGTATTTGCGAATCTGTTCAGTAATATCGCTTATACATTCCTGCAGATCCTGATTGCATTTTCAGCTGCGAAAGCATTTGGTGCAAACCAGTATCTTGGAGCTGTTATCGGTATGATCATGATTCATCCGTCATTACAGAACGCTTATACGGTTGCAACGGAAGGAGTACAGCAGACACAGAGCGTATTCTTCGGACTGTATCACATCGACATGGTTGGATACCAGGGACATGTAATCCCGGTTATTATTGCAGTATGGATCCTTTCTGTATTAGAAAAGAAGCTGCACAAGGTAGTTCCGGCAGCACTTGACCTGTTTGTAACACCACTTGTCAGCGTATTCGTGACAGGATATCTTACACTTTCCATTGTAGGACCAATCTTTGTATGGGGTGAGAATGCGATCCTTGGAGCAATCCAGTGGATGCTGACACTTCCGCTCGGACTTGGAAGTCTGATCATGGGAGGTTTGTATGCACCGACAGTAGTAACAGGTATTCATCAGATGTACACAGCCATTGACATCGGTCAGTTGGCAAAATATGGAGTAACTTATTGGCTTCCACTTGCAAGTGCAGCAAATGTAGCACAGGGTGCGGCAGCATTAGCAGTTGGAATTAAATCAAAAGATCAGAAAGTTAAATCCCTTGCACTCCCGTCATCACTTAGTGCATTTATGGGAATCACAGAGCCGGCAATCTTTGGTGTAAACTTAAGATTCTTCAAACCATTTATCGCAGGATGTATTGGTGGAGGATGTGGAGCTCTGTATGCATCACTTGTACATCTTGGAGCAAAGGGAACAGGAGTAACAGGTATCTTCGGTATTCTGCTTTGCCTGAATCAGCCGCTTCAGTACATTATCGAGATGGCAATTTCAGTAGGAGTAGCATTTGTGATCTCCTTCATGATTTACAAAGATAAAGAGCCTGCAACTCAGGCAGCCAGGACAGAGGCAGCGGTTGAGAATAAAGAAGCAGAAGCAAATGCGGAAGAGACAGAGAACTCTGCTGAAAAAACTGTTTCTGTAGAAGAAATCACAAGTCCGGTAAATGGAACTGTTGTTCCGACAGCAGAAGTCGCAGATGAGACATTTGCATCAGAGATGCTTGGAACAACTATTGCAGTTGAGCCAACAGATGGAAAGATTGTAGCACCATGTGACGGTGAAGTAATGAATATCTTCGATACAGGGCATGCAGTATGCATTGCAACAGAAGCAGGAGCAGAGCTTCTGATCCACATTGGAATTGATACAGTTTCCATGGATGGAAAAGGATTTGTAAAGAAAGTAGCAGACGGAGCAAAAGTTCGTAAGGGCGATGTGCTGATCGAAGCAGATCTGGATGCTATCAAAGCAGCAGGACATCCGGCAACTACGATGATGATACTGACGAATGCAGATGACTTCAGCAAAGTAGAGAAGACAGCAGCGGGAACAGTTACAACAGCTGATCTCGCAATGAAGATTGAGAAATAAATTGAACAGTGATTAAAAAGATACAGCCGTTTTATTCAAAGAAGAATTCTTGCAGAATAGAACGGCTGTAAATGGAAAAAGGGAGACAAGAGCATGAATGCATTAACAAGGGATCTGATCAAACTGGTAGATATGACGGAAGAGATGATGAAAGAAAAAGAGCAGAAAGAAGGAGCGGATTATCGTGAGAAGCTGCATCTGATGCCTCCTGTTGGCTGGCTCAATGATCCGAACGGATTGTGCCAGTTGAATGGGATCTATCATGCATTTTTTCAGTATTCTCCATTTAATGCCGAAGGCGGCGTAAAGATGTGGGGGCACTATACAAGCAAAGATATGATCGACTGGGAATACCAGGGAGTAAAGTTATATCCGGATCAGCCATTTGATTGTCATGGTGTATACTCCGGATCAGCATTTATCGAAGATGACAAAATGTATGTTTACTATACAGGTAATGTAAAGTTGGAAGACGGAGATTTTGACTATATCAACACAGGACGCGAGTCAAATACGGTTCTTGTTGTCAGTGAGGATGGAAAGACATTCGGTCCGAAGAAAGAACTAATGAGAAATGTTGATTATCCGTCAGATCTGACCTGCCATGTGCGTGACCCGAAGATATGGAAAGAAGGAGATACTTACTACATGATTCAGGGTGCGCGTACAAAAGAAGATGTCGGACAGGCATTGATCTTTGAGTCAAAAGATAAAATCAACTGGAATTTCAGAAGCCGCGTGGAATCAGAAGAACCATTCGGATACATGTGGGAATGTCCGGATTATTTTGAGGTAGACGGAACAAAAATTCTCTCGGCGTCTGTGCAGGGACTTGAGGGTGGTATCTGGGACGACAGAAATGTTTATCAGTCCGGATACTTCCTAGTAGATGGGGATATTCTGGAAGACTATAAACTCTCCGAGTATCAGCTTTGGGACTATGGATTTGATTACTATGCCCCACAAAGCTTTGAGACAGAAGATGGCAGAAGAATCCATATCAGTTGGATGGGAATGCCGGATTGTGAAGAATATACCAATCCGACGATCGCAGAAGGGTGGCAGCACTGCTTCACTTTTCCGAGAGAAGTATTTGTAGAAGATGGCAAAGTTTGTCAGAGACCGGTCAGAGAATTGCAAAAGAAGAAAACTCTTGTGGATAAGTCAGCCGGAATGTTGAAAAAAGATGGATATAAAGTCTATGATGTGAATATCTCGGGCATTCAGAACAATGAATTCAGGACAGTGATTGATGAAGAATTGATTCTTGAGTACAAAAATGGAAGATTCGAGATGCATTTTACAAGCCAGGATAAGAATTCAGTATCTGCCGGAAGAGGAATGCGTTATATTGCATTGGATTCTGTTACAGATGTAGAAATCTTGGTAGATCATTCTTCCGTGGAAGTGTTTGTGAATGATGGAGAAGCTGTATTTTCCACACGATTTTATCCAAAGGCAGACAGTCTTCTGGTAGAGGCAGAAGAGGCGCAGATTATGATGTATGAGATTCAATAGAGAAAAAAATGAATGAAAAAGAGGGCGTGGATTTATTCGTTGATATCACCACATATCAAATGATGAATCCGCGCCCTCTTTTTTGAATCAGCAGGATTGGAAATGTGAAATGTCACAGAAAATGTGAAAGAGATCTAACGCTGTGAAGGGGGGCATAATGTACAAAAAGTATTGTTGAAACGCCAGAGTGTATGTATTATATGTACAGAGTAATTCATGAATGAAAAAACACTGTTGATGACAGAGAATTTGTAAACAGTTGTAAACAAGTTACGTAGGAGGAATGAGGATATGAGTGAAAAGAAAAGTACTTTGATGCAAAAAGTACAGCGCTTTGGTGGAGCGATGTTCACGCCGGTGTTATTTTTTGCAGTCTTTGGAATTATTGTGGGTTTCGCAACTTTATTTAAGAATAATCTGGTATTTGGATCTTTGGCAGATCCTGAGACTACCTGGTACAAGGTCTGGGATATCATTTATAATGGAGCAAACACGGTATTTAAACAGATGCCATTGATATTTGCAATTGGTCTTCCGGTATCACTTGCAAAGAAACAGCAGGCAAGAGCATGTCTTGAGATATTTGTAATCTATGCTACCTTTCTTTATCTGACAAGTTCTATTTTGCAGTACTGGGGGCCGGTTTTTGGTGTTGATTTTGAATCTGTAGAAAGAACAAGCGGACTTGCAACAATTGCCAGTGTAAGAACATTGGATATGGGAATTGTTGGAGCACTGATCATTGCAGGAATTGCAGTTTATCTTCATAATAAGTTTTTTGACATGGAAGTGCCGAAATATGTTGAGACATTCAAAGGTTCTCCAATGGTTGTACTAATTGGATTCTTTGTTATGATTCCTGTTTCTGTTCTTGCATGCCTGATCTGGCCACATGTACAGGATGGAATTGCCAGTGTGCAGAGCTTTCTTGCAAGCACAGGAGTCTTCGGAGTAGGGATGTATACATTCCTTGAAAGATTGATGATTCCGTTTGGACTTCATCATTTCATTTACGCTCCATTTTTATATGATTCAGCAATTGTTGACGGTGGAATCAAGGCATACTGGGTTGCGCATCTTTCAGAATTCGCTTCTATGAAAGGTTCTCTTGCAGCAATGTTCCCGGCAGGAGGATTCGCTCTTACAGGTATGAGTAAGATGTTTGCACCACTTGGAATCAGCGGAGCAATCTATGTGACAGCAAAACCAAATAAGAAAAAGAAAGTACTTGCACTTTTAATTCCGGTATTGATTACAGCAATGTTCACAGGAATTACAGAGCCACTGGAATTTACATTTCTTTTTATCGCTCCTGTTTTGTATCTGTGTCATGCAGTGCTTGCAGGATTGATGTCAGCAATCACATTTGCATGTGGAATCAGTGGAGATTTCAGTTTGGGACTGATCCAGAATGCGTCTCTGAACTGGGTACCTCTTTGGAGCACACATGGTGGAAGCTATGTACTTCAGATTGTGATTGGATTGATTTTCTCAGCCATCTATTTTGTACTGTTCCGTGCATTGATTCTTAAGATGAATCTGAAGACACCGGGAAGAGAAGCAGATGATGAAGAAAGTAAACTGTATACAAAGAAAGAATACAAAGCAAAGAAAGAAAATAGTTCAGACAACAAATATCAGATAGCAGCAGAAGTTTATATGGAAGGTCTTGGCGGAAAAGAAAATATCATCGATGTAACAAACTGTGCTACCCGTCTTCGTGTATCGGTGAAGGATGTTGATAAGGTACTGCCGGATGCATATTTCAAAGAAAATGGCGCGCATGGTGTTGTGAGAAATGGAACAGCGCTTCAGGTTATTGTTGGTCTGAGTGTTCCCAACGTAAGAGAAAGAATTTGAAAAATTACTGTAGAAATAATAGAAAAAAGAGGAAAATATAATGAAAAAATTTAACATTACAATCGCCGGAGGCGGAAGTACTTATACACCAGGAATTGTATTAATGCTTGCAGAGGAGTCTTATCGATTCCCGGTAGAAGAAATTAAATTATATGACAATCTTGCGTCTCGTCAGGAGCCAATCGGAAAAGCAATGGAAATTATGATGAAAGAGCAGCATCCGGAGATTAAGTTTTCTTATACAACAGATCCGGAAGAGGCATTTACGAACATTGATTTTGTATTTGCACATATCAGAGTCGGACTTTATGCGATGCGTGAACTGGATGAAAAGATTCCGCTGAAATATGATGTTGTTGGACAGGAGACTTGCGGACCAGGAGGAATCGCATATGGAATGAGATCCATTGCAGGTGTTCTGGAGATTCTTGATTATATGGAGAAATATTCTCCAGATGCATGGATGCTGAACTATTCCAATCCGGCAGCGATTGTGGCAGAAGCGACAAGAAGACTCCGTCCGAATTCAAGAATTATCAATATCTGTGATATGCCAGTTGCACTGGAAAATATTATGGCAAATATCCTAAATCTGGAATCAAGAAAAGAAATGATAGTAAAATATTATGGATTAAACCATTTTGGATGGTGGACAAGCATTACAGATAAAGCAGGAAAGGATCTGATGCCTGAACTGAAGGCATTTGTGAAAGAAAAAGGATATGCGAAGGAGACGGAAGATTATCAGCACCGTGCCCAGAGCTGGAAAGATACTTATCTGATGGCAAAAGATGTTTACGCATTGGATCCAGAGACAGTACCGAACACGTACCTTAAATATTATCTGCTTCAGGATGAAGTTGTAGAGCATTCAAACAAAGAATATACGAGAGCAAACGAAGTAATGGATTCTCGTGAGAAAGAAGTATTTGATACGGCGAAAGGCATTATCGAAAAAGGTAGTGCGGAAGGATATACTTTTGCAGTCGGAGCACATGCAACATTTATTGTCGATCTGGCATGCGCACTTGCATTTAATACAAAAGAAAGAATGCTTCTGATTGTACCAAACAACGGAGCAATTTCCAATTTTGATCCGGAAGCAATGGTTGAGATTCCATGTCTTGTTGGAAGTAACGGACCGGAGCCACTGGCAGTAGGAAAGATTCCAGAGTTCCAGAAGGGACTTATGGAGCAGCAGGTAGCGGTTGAGAAACTTACGGTAGATGCGTGGATGGAACATTCCTATCTGAAGTTGTGGCAGGCACTTACGTTAAGTAAGACGGTACCAAGTGCAAAGATTGCAAAGAAGATTCTGGATGAGCTGATTGAGGCAAACAAAGAATACTGGCCGGAACTTTCATAATAAAATAAAAGACATAGTAGAAATACGATTGCGTCTAAAGAAAAAACTGGTGTGCAGTAGCGCGGCAGTTTTTTTTCTTGTGTTAAGCAGGAAGGAGCAGGGAAGAATTGTGGAATAAATAAGAAGATTGTGATAGTATAGAAATAATAAATAATCGAGAAAATGAGGTGATGGCATGAAATTAGAGGCGTTAGTCAGCAGACATTATGATGAATTGAATCCAAATGATCTTATTATCTGGCGGTATATTACTCAAAATAAAGAACAATGTCTGAACATGACGATTGAAGCACTCGCACAGTTATGCAATGTATCTCGGAGTACGGTCATGCGTTTTGCACAGAAGATTGGCTTATCCGGCTATAGTGAATTAAAAGCCTGTCTGCGCTTTGAACTGGAAGAAGACGAAGTGCCTGTGTCACGTAATTTGGTATCCTTGATATGTGACAGCAATATCAAGGCCATACATCATTTCCAGTCACAGAACTACGATGATATCTGTCAGATTTTATATAATGCGAAAAGAATTTTTATGTATGGGACGGGGAGTCTGCAGAAATCAGTCTGCCGGGAATTTCAGAGAATGATGTTGTCGTTGAATATTCTGGTTAATGATATTCCGGCGGAGGGTGAAGTGCGCAAAGTTGTAAAACTGATGAAGCCGGATGATATCTTTTTTGTTGTATCAAAATCAGGAGAAAGTGATTTTATACGTAATATTATGATTCAGGCGAACAGCAAAGGTGTGACAACAATCTCTTTGACTCGATATGGGAATAATACACTGGCCAGAATGAGCACCAAAAATTTGTTTGTAAATATAGAGGAAGTCACTGTATTGGAGGAGACCAATTTTGAGTCTATGACATTGATGTTTATCATTCTTGAAATTTTATTTGCAAAGCTAGTAGAGTACAGGACGAAATTTTACATAGAGTAGTTGAAAAATTCTTGGTAGAATTAGTGATTTTAAAAGTGATAAATTATGATTGAAAAAAAAGTTGTTGCGACTTATAATAAAACTACAGATTCCCCACAGATGAAAGGTCTGTGGGGATTTTTGCGTTATGAATTCAAACAACCGGAGGATTTCCTTTATGATAAATTTTAAGAAATACGGAAAGCGCTGTCTGTCTCTTTTTCTGGCGGCATCTATGATATTAATGCCGGCAGTACAGACATTTGCTGAGGAAGAAACGGCGACAGCCACAACAGATTCAACTCAGACAGCGGAAGAAGACAGGGAGACACAGCGTCAGAACTGTTATGCGATCGTACCGGATTCAAACAGTGTGGAGAACTGGCCACAGGGACCGGCAACTTATGCGGACTCTGCAATCGTTATGGATATGAACAGTGGGGCAGTTTTATATAGCAAGCAGATTGAAAAGAAGCATTATCCGGCGAGTATTACAAAACTTCTGACAACATTGGTTGCGCTGGACAATGCAGAGCTTACAGATACGGTAGAATTTTCCCAGGACAGCATCTCCTTTCTGGAATATGGCGATGCCCATATCGGCATGACACCGGGGGAGCAGATCAGTATGGAAGATGCGCTCTATGCCGTTCTTCTGGCATCGGCAAATGAGGTCTCTTATGCAGTAGCTGAGAGTGTTGGCAAGAAGATGGTGGGGTTATGACACATTTATTCAGGCGATGAATGATGAGTCAGAAAAACTTGGATGTACAGGTTCACACTGGATGAATGCGAACGGACTTCATGATGAACAACATTATACAACGGCGCATGATATGGCAAGAATTGGTGCAGCAGTTTATCAGAAGGAAGCGTTCCGGACAATTTCCCAATCGTTAAGCCATACGATTCCGGCAACGAATCTGGTGAATGAAGAACGTACTTTTCAGCAGAAGCACAAGATGCTCTGGCCACAGAATGATAATTACTATGAATACTGCAAGGGCGGTAAGACCGGCTACACAGATCAGGCAAGAACAACGCTTGTGACAATGGCAGATAACGGAGATATGCAGCTTGTTGCGGTTGTACTTTATGATTTTGGAAATGATGCTTATATAGATACTCGTGCCATGTTTGATTATGCTTACAGTAATTTTTCAAAAATATCTTTGAAGGATCAGAAGCTTCCGGAAGGTGTGAAGTCTTATGAAGACGAAGATGCTTATATCGTACTTCCGAAGAGTGCACAATTTTCTGATGTGAAAGCAGAAGTGAAGGAAGACAGCAACAAGGATGGATCCGGAACAGTAACATTTACTTATAAAGGGCAGGAAGTAGGCAGTGTGAAAGCTGCGATAGAAAAAACAGAGGAAAGCAGTGCAGCTGTTTTGGGAAAAAAGAAAGATAAGACAACTTCAACTGTCGTAACCGGGATTTCAAAGTTTATGAAAATTGTGATCGGAGTTGTAATTGCAGTTGTGATTTTATTGATCATCATTGTTGTACTTGCGAATTACCGGAAGCAGATAAGACGTCGCAGAAGAAAAAAAGGAAAAAGAAGAAATGCAAAGAGTGGTAATGTGAAAAGAAAGAAGAAACGCCGCAGATAAGAAAACAGAAATTTGCGAAAGAACGCTGAAAACAACGTTTTTTCGCACTTTTTTTATCATAATAAACCTTGACTAGAGCCAAGAATCTCTTTATAATAAGCCGTGTGTAGAAGTTCACAGGTAAAGCGATGACGGAGACAGTAGGATTTATCCGAACGTTACAGCGAGCCGGAGATGGTGGGAGTCCGGTGCAAGTAAGAGATTTTTGAAGATCACTCCAGAGCAGCAGTTCCTGAAACAGATGCAGAAAAGAGGTTTCTGCAGAAAGAGAGAGTAAGGACTGACGCGTGTCCGGCGTTAAAGGATACCATATGCAGGTCAGAAATCAGACCTAAGTATGATGTAACAGGTGGTTTAACGAGAGAAGTTCAGGCTTTCGTCCTATTACAGGACGGAAGCCTTTCTTTTTTTAAGAATCATAAAATAAACTCAGGAAAGGATAAGAACATGTATAAGAAAGTTTTAACTGACATGAACTTTGTCAGCCGTGAAAAAGAAGTTGAAAAGTTCTGGGATGATAATGAAATCTTCCAGAAAAGTATGGATGAAAAAGAAGGATGTCCGGATTATATTTTCTATGACGGACCTCCGACAGCAAATGGTAAACCGCATATCGGACACGTTTTAACTCGTGTTATTAAGGATATGATCCCGAGATACCGTACAATGAAAGGATATATGGTTCCAAGAAAGGCCGGATGGGATACACATGGTCTTCCGGTAGAGCTTGAAGTTGAGAAGCTTCTTGGTCTTGATGGAAAAGATCAGATTGAGAAATATGGTCTTGAACCATTTATCAAGAAATGTAAAGAGAGTGTATGGAAATACAAAGGAATGTGGGAGAATTTCTCCGGTACAGTTGGATTCTGGGCTGACATGGAGCACCCATATGTAACTTATGATAACAACTTTATTGAGTCTGAATGGTGGGCTCTGAAGCAGATCTGGGATAAGGGACTCCTTTACAAAGGATTTAAGATCGTTCCTTACTGCCCGCGTTGTGGAACACCGCTTTCCGCACAAGAAGTTGCACAGGGATACAAGGATGTTAAGGAGCGTTCAGCAATCGTTCGTTTTAAAGTAAAAGATGAAGATGCATATATTCTTGCATGGACAACAACACCTTGGACACTTCCATCCAACCTTGCACTTTGTGTAAATCCGAAAGAAGATTACGCAAAGGTTAAGGCAGCAGACGGACATGTATATTATATGGCTTGCGCATTGCTTGACACAGTTCTTGGAAGACTTGCAGAAGAAGGCAAAGATGCTTATGAAATTCTTGAGACTTATAAGGGAACTGATCTGGAAGGAAAAGAGTATGAGCCGCTGTATCAGTGTGCAGCAGACGAGGCTGCAAAACAGCGCAAGAAAGCATTCTATGTTGTATGTGATGAATATGTAACTCTTACAGATGGTACAGGAGTTGTTCACATCGCACCTGCATTTGGTGAAGATGATGCGAATGTAGGAAGAAATATGATCTTCCATTCGTACAGCTTGTAGATGAGAAGGGTGATATGCAGAATCCACACCGTTCGCCGGTCTGTTTGTAAAGAAAGCTGATCCGGAAGTATTAAAGGATCTGGATGCAAGAGGACTTCTTTATGATGCACCGAAGTTCGAGCATAGCTATCCTCACTGCTGGAGATGTGATACTCCACTGATCTACTATGCACGTGAGTCCTGGTTCATCAAGATGACAGCAGTTCGCGACGATCTGATCAGAAATAATAACACAATTAACTGGATTCCGGAAAGCATCGGTAAGGGACGTTTCGGTGACTGGATCGAGAATGTTCAGGACTGGGGAATCAGCCGTAACCGTTACTGGGGAACACCACTGAATATCTGGCAGTGTGAGTGTGGACATATGCACTCTATCGGAAGCATTGAAGAACTGAAATCAATGTCTGATAACTGTCCGGATGATATCGAGCTTCACCGCCCATACATCGATGCTGTAACAATCAAGTGTCCGGAGTGTGGTAAAGAGATGCACAGAGTACCGGAAGTTATCGACTGCTGGTTCGACAGTGGATCCATGCCATTTGCACAGCATCATTATCCATTTGAAAATCAGGATCTGTTTGAGAGACAGTTCCCGGCAGACTTTATTTCTGAGGCTGTAGACCAGACAAGAGGATGGTTCTACTCACTGCTTGCTATTTCAACACTTCTGTTCAACAAGGCTCCATATAAGAATGTTATCGTTCTTGGACATGTTCAGGATGAGAACGGACAGAAGATGAGTAAGTCTAAAGGAAATGCGGTCGATCCGTTTGATGCACTGGAGAAATACGGTGCAGATGCGATCCGCTGGTATTTCTACATCAACAGTGCTCCGTGGCTTCCGAATCGTTTCCACGGAAAAGCCGTTCAGGAAGGACAGCGTAAGTTCATGGGAACACTTTGGAATACTTATGCATTCTTCGTGCTTTATGCGAACATTGATAATTTTGATGCAACAAAATATACTCTGGAATATGATAAACTTCCGGTTATGGATAAGTGGATCCTCTCCAAGATGAACACAATGGTAAAAGATGTAGATTATAATCTTGGCAATTACAGAATCCCAGAGGCAGCACGTGTGCTTCAAGACTTCGTAGATGATCTGAGTAACTGGTATGTAAGAAGAAGCCGTGAGCGTTTCTGGGCAAAGGGAATGGAGCAGGATAAGATCAATGCTTACATGACTCTGTACACAGCTCTTGTTACAGTATCTAAGGCAGCAGCTCCGATGATCCCGTTCATGACAGAAGAGATTTATCAGAACCTGGTTCGTAGCATTGATAAGGATGCTCCGGAAAGTATTCATCTTTGTGACTTCCCAGAAGTTCATGAAGATCAGATTGACAAAGAACTTGAAAATAACATGGAACATGTTCTTGACCTTGTTGTTATGGGACGTGCATGCCGTAATGCATCCAACATCAAGAACCGTCAGCCGATCGGAAAGATGTTTGTGAAAGCAGACTTTGATCTTCCGGAATTCTATCAGGAGATCGTTGCAGACGAGCTGAATGTTAAAAATGTTAAATTTACAGATGATGTAAGAGACTTTACGTCTTATAGTTTTAAACCACAATTAAAGACAGTCGGACCGAAATATGGTAAGATGTTAGGTGCTATCAAAGCGGCGCTTAACGACATCGATGGAAATGCAGCAATGGATGAGCTCAACGCTACAGGTGCACTCAAACTGGATGTAAACGGACAGGAAATTGAACTTTTCAAGGAAGATCTTCTGATCGATACAGCACAGATTGAAGGATATGAATCTGTAAATGACAACGGAATCACAGTTGTTCTCGATACAAACCTGTCACCAGAGCTGCTGGAAGAGGGATTTGTACGTGAGATCATCAGCAAGATCCAGACAATGAGAAAAGAAGCTGATTTCGAAGTTATGGACAGAATCAAAGTTACATACGAGGGTAGTGAAAAGGCAGAAGCTGTCTTCGAAAAGAACAATACACTGATCGCAGGTGAGGTACTTGCGGATGAAGTTGTAAAAGCACAGCCGGCTGGCTACGTGAAAGAATGGAAGATCAACGGCGAAGCGGTTACAATGGGTGTTGAGAAAAAAGGAGAGTAATAAACATGTTCAGTAAAAGATTCGAGAAAAAGGCTTTTAAAGCGGCAGTAAAGGATAACGTTAAGACACTTTATAGAAAAACAATCGATGAGGCTACACCGCAGCAGCTATTCCAGGCAGTATCCTATGCAGTCAAAGATGTTATTATCGATGATTGGATTGAGACACAGAAAAGATATGATGAGACAGACGCCAAGACAGTATACTATATGTCAATGGAGTTCCTTATGGGACGTGCACTTGGTAACAACCTCATCAATATGACAGCATATAAAGATGTAAAAGAAGCACTGGAAGAGATGAATATTGATCTGAACGTGATTGAAGACCAGGAGCCGGATGCGGCTCTTGGAAATGGTGGTCTTGGACGTCTTGCAGCATGTTTCCTTGATTCTCTTGCAACACTGAACTATCCGGCATACGGATGTGGAATCCGTTACCGTTATGGAATGTTCAAACAGAAAATCAAAGATGGATATCAGGTGGAGGTTCCGGACAACTGGCTGAAAGAAGGAAATCCATTTGAAATTCGCCGTGAAGAGTACGCAAAAGAAGTACGCTTTGGCGGAAATATCCGTTTTGAGAAAGACCCTGCAACAGGTAAAGATATATTTATTCAGGAGAATTACGAGTCTGTTATGGCAGTTCCATATGATATGCCGATCGTTGGATATGGTAATCATGTAGTAAATACACTGCGTGTATGGGATGCAAAACCGATTACAGACTTCAAACTTGATGAGTTTGACAGAGGTAATTATCACAAAGCAGTAGAGCAGGAGAACCTTGCAAAATTGATCGTTGATGTCCTTTATCCAAACGATAACCATTATTCAGGAAAAGAGCTTCGTTTGAAACAGCAGTATTTCTTTATTTCTGCAAGTCTTCAGGCTCTGATTGAGAAGTATAAGAAAAAACATGGAGACATCAGAAAACTGCATGAGAAGGTTGTTATCCAGATGAACGATACACATCCGACAGTTGCGGTTCCGGAGCTGATGCGTCTCCTCATCGACGTAGAAGGATTAAGCTGGAGGATGCATGGGAAGTTACAAGTAAGACTTGTGCTTATACAAACCATACAATCATGGCAGAGGCACTTGAGAAATGGCCAATCGACCTGTTCTCTAAACTGCTTCCACGTATTTACCAGATTGTACAGGAGATCGATCGTCGTTTCCTGATTAAGGTTCGCGAAATGTATCCGGGAAATGAAGAGAAAGTCCGCAAAATGGCAATCCTTATGAACGGACAGGTTCGTATGGCTAACATGGCAATTGTTGCAGGATTCTCTGTAAACGGTGTTGCACAGCTTCATACAGAAATTCTTGAGAAACAGGAGCTGAAAGATTTCTATCAGATGATGCCTGAGAAGTTTAATAACAAGACAAACGGAATTACACAGAGACGTTTCCTTGCACATGGAAATCCGCTCCTTGCTGATTGGATCACAGATAAGATCGGTGACGGATGGATCACAGATCTGTCTCAGATCGCAAAACTGAAACCGCTTGTAGAAGATGAAGATGCAAGACGTGAATTTATGGAAATTAAATATCAGAATAAAGTCCGCCTTGCGAAATACATCAAAGAACATAACGGAATCGATGTAGATCCTCGCTCTATCTTTGACATTCAGGTAAAACGTCTGCATGAGTACAAACGTCAGCTGTTAAATATCCTGCATATCATGTATCTGTACAATCAGATCAAAGAGCATCCGGAGATGTCCTTCTACCCAAGAACATTTATCTTCGGAGCAAAGGCAGCAGCAGGATACCTTCGTGCGAAAGAGACAATCAAACTGATCAACTCCGTAGCAGATGTTGTAAATAACGACAGAAGCATCAACGGAAAGCTGAAAGTTGTATTTATCGAAGACTACAGAGTATCCAATGCAGAGATTCTTTTCGCAGCGGCAGATGTCAGCGAACAGATTTCAACAGCTTCCAAAGAGGCATCCGGTACAGGTAACATGAAGTTCATGTTGAACGGTGCACCGACACTCGGAACAATGGACGGAGCAAATGTAGAGATCGTTCATGAAGTCGGAGAAGAGAATGCATTTATCTTCGGTCTGAGTTCACAGGAAGTAATCAATTACGAGAACAATGGCGGTTACAACCCAACAGATGTTTACTTTAATGATTGGGAGATCAAACGTGTCGTAGATCAGCTGATGGATGGAACATATTCTAACGGCGATCACAACATGTATATCAATCTGTATAACTCACTGCTGAATACACAGTGTACAGACAAAGCAGATACTTACTTCATTCTGAAAGACTTCCGTTCTTATGCAGATGCACAGAAGAGAGTAGAAGAAGCTTATAGAGATCAGCAGAGATGGTCTAAGATGGCAATGATGAACACAGCATGCAGCGGTAAGTTCACATCTGACAGAACAATCGAAGAGTATGTTCGTGATATCTGGCATCTGGAGAAGGTTGAAGTTCCATCAGGACAGGACCTTTTCGAATAAGCAATTACACGGAGAATGAAACCAGATAAGTTCTAAAATAGGACAGCCTTCCATACAATAGAGTATGGAGGGCTGTTTTTATGCGTGATACAATTAGAAATAAAATAAAGTTATTTTTTGCATTTCTTATCATACTGTTTTTACTTCCTTACATCATTTCTGTTTTTATAAACGGAAAGAATGCGGTGCAGGGAGCTGACAGCGATAATGCATCTGTGTATCTCGCAGGAATACTCGCAGGAGAAACAGATGGAGGATATGAAATAGAAGCATTGAAGGCACAGGCGGTTGTTCTACGTACAGAGTTGTACAGAACAGAGAAAGAAAAGCAAACTATTTTGGATAAATGTCTGACGCAGACTCAGATGAAGAAAAAGTGGGGGCCAAAATACGAAGAGAATTTGAAAAAATGTCAACAGGCAGCACAGGAAACAAAAGGAATTGTATTGTGGTATCATGAGACCTTTGCATGGGCACCGTTTCATCAATCCAGTAATGGAAAGACCAGAGACGTGCAGGAGGTACTTGGGAATGCAGATTATCCGTACATCACAGCAAAAGAATGTCCGCTTGACAAGGCGGCAGAAGATGAAATTCAGGTACATTTGATAGAATATAAAGAGATACAAAAGAGATGTAGAGAATTCCTTGTGGCAGAGGAACAGAAAAAAGCGGAAAATGGTTATGGATATGAAGATTTTGAAATTCAGGAATGGGATTCTTCCGGTTATGTCCGAAAAATGAGGATTGGAGAGACGATATGTACAGGAGATCAGTTCCGTGATGCACTGAAACTTCCTTCGAGTTCATTTTCTTTTTATGAAAGTCCACACGGGTTGAAGATTGCAACGGTTGGAAAAGGGCACGGATTCGGAATGAGTCAGTGGACTGCACAGGAAATGGCAAAGGATGGGAAAAATTATGAAGAGATCCTGCAATATTTTTATGAAGGAACAGAACTACACCACATAGATGAATAAGATCGATCATTTCAGGCAATGCTATAGCCAGAGGTGATGATTATGAATAAAAATGAAAGACCGGCCTTTTTGAAAGGAAAGGGAGCTGCAGTTGGCGCAGTACTTTGTTTTGTTGCGGTAATTACAATGGTTGGGAGCTACACATACAATCATTACAAAAAAGATATGGAGCAGCAGATCAAAGATGCGCAAACAACAGCAGAACAGCTTACAGAAGATGATAGTACATTGGCGAATACAGATGATATTCTTCCTACAGACACAGATTCAGAAGAGGATAATGCAGAAAACCAGGAATCCCAAAAGGATGTTCAGCAAGAGAATGAAAACAGTATGGAGAATGGAAATACATCCACAGAGGAAATTCAAAGCACGGCATCTTCAAATACACAGAATGTGTGGTTTACTCAGGAAAGTACACTTGCCTGGCCGGCAAGCGGAGCAACACTTTTGAGTTTTAGTATGGATCATACAGTATATTTTCCAACATTGGAGCAGTATAAATATAATCCTGCACTGATTATTGGTGGAACGCAGGGAGAAGTAATCCACGCAGCGGCAGCAGGAGTTGTAGAGAGTATTGAACAGACTGCCCAGACAGGAACTACCGTGACACTTGATATGGGAAATGGGTATACTGCGGTTTATGGCCAACTGGATGAAGTGGCGGCAGCAGTTGGAGATTATATTGCAGCCGGAGAGGAAGTGGGAACACTGAATTCACCGACGAAATATTATAGTGTCGAAGGACCAAATTTATATTTTGAAATTATGAAAGACGGGGCGCCGGTTGACCCAATGAATTTTATGGAGTAAAGTTGTATTTGTTTGGATAAAATGAAGGAATCAAAAGTTTGATTACGGGTGCAGGATCAATACTATATTGTATGGGATAGTTACTGTTCACTCCCTGTCAATCACTCCGCTGATTGACACGGAGGATGCGTGTTTTGACTTGAATGCATCTCGCTCCATCGCCAAAGGCGATTTAAAATGGCGAGATGCGTTGCTGGTCGCACATCGTGTGAACAGTAACATCGGATACAGGAAAAGTTTTCTTGATAATATACTATGATGTGAGTGTCAAAAGTAAATTTTGCCACTTACATCATAGTTTTGGTCTTGGATAAGAGATTCATGATATAATAAATAGCAAGCATCGAAAGAGTAATGCGGGAGATAGCAGAGGTGAGTTTTTGAATTATACATATATGCTAAAATGTAGTGACGGAACGTTATACACGGGCTGGACAAATGATCTGGAAAAACGTGTGGAGGCGCACAATTCCGGGAAAGGTGCGAAATATACGAAGGCACGCAGGCCAGTTGAATTGGCTTATTATGAGGAATTTGAGACAAAAGAACAGGCAATGAAGCGGGAATATGCAATTAAGCAGTTAGGGAGAAAAGAGAAACAGGAACTCATTGCCGGCAAAAAAGTTAAATTATCAGATGAAAGAAAAGAGAAAGAAGATTAAAAAACCTGCCCATCGGGAATGTAACATTTCCCGATGGGCAGGTTTATCACAGCAGAAGCAATCGCATCTGCTGATAAGGTTTGTTTAGCCGAAGTATCTCTTAAGCAGTCCTTCGAATGCTTTTCCGTGTCTTGCTTCATCGCGAGCCATCTCGTGTACTGTGTCGTGGATTGCATCCAGGTTAGCAGCTTTCGCTCTCTTTGCAAGATCGAATTTACCTTCTGTAGCACCGTGCTCAGCATCAACTCTCATCTCAAGGTTTTTCTTTGTGCTGTCTGTTACAACTTCACCAAGAAGTTCAGCGAATTTTGCAGCATGCTCTGCTTCTTCGTAAGCAGCTTTTTCCCAGTAAAGTCCGATTTCCGGATATCCTTCTCTGTGAGCAACTCTTGCCATTGCAAGGTACATTCCTACTTCAGAGCACTCTCCTGCGAAGTTTGCACGAAGATCTGCAAGAATATCTTCGCTGACACCCTGTGCAACACCTACAACGTGTTCAGCAGCCCATACTTTGTCTCCTTCCTGCTCTTTGAACTTAGAAGCTGGTGCGTGACAGACTGGACATTCAGCCGGTGCAGCATCTCCTTCGTGAACATAACCACATACTGTACATACAAATTTTTTCATAATGATAATCTCCTTTTTCTTATTAATTTTTTTTTTATAACTTAAGACTTTCTAATGCAGTCACTGCATTCCCCATAAAACAAAGTGGAACTTGAAGTGATGATTCCATCAAAATTCTCCCCGGCCAGCCGGTTCACTTCTTCAATACTCTTCATATCCAGTTCCAGATCCAGTAACCGTCCACAGCTTGTACAGAGAAAATGATTGTGCGGAATAACATTTCCGTCAAATCGATCTCCGCCGTCAGGTGTTGGGATCTTGATCGCTTCGCCGATATCTGTCAGCAGATTCAAATTCCGGTAAACAGTACCAAGACTGATATTAGGAAAATCCTCTTTAACATGCAGATAAACAGTGTCGGCAGTGGGATGCTCTTTTGTTGAAGCGAGATAATGCTTGATAGCTTCTCGCTGTCGGCTATATTTAATTGCAGCCATAGATTCACCTCTTTCTGAAATTGAATCAATAACAGTAACGATTACTGTAATTAGAATATAACTTATATTTTAAAAATTGTCAATAGAAAAAAATAAGTTTTTTTATTTCTCCTGACAAAATATTACAAAATAATTAACAAAATGGACGTTGAGATTAATAAAAAAGGGGAATAATTACAAATGGTGGAGGGCGATAATTATGAAAAAACTATTAAAACAGTTGACATATCTATGGTTGATTGATAAAATTACGGCGTAACAAAAATTAACAATTATGTAACAATTAAAACTTCCCACAAAAGATAAGGCTGGAAATAAAGGAGGTTTTATATGAGTAACATGCGGATGAAGCATAAGCTTATCATGTCAATGATGGCAGGGATGATCATAATTCCGGGGAGTGTAGTCAGAACACAGGCGGCAGAAACTGATGACAGTGAGAAGAGTCTGGTTCCGGTTACAGGAATTGAAAACATTTTGGAAGCATCATATCAGACAGAAATAAAGAACAATATCAATCTGTATCTGGTGCCGACAGAAGAGGGAGAGTATTTGAATATAGCGTTTTCTAATACGGGGATTATACCTATATTAGAAGCGAAGCAGATGAAAACAGTGAATGGGTTGGAAAATTATATTCTGATTCAGCGGCAGTTGTGTTGGAATATTTGGATGGATGGACAAAGATTCGGTCGGGAAATGCAGAGGGGTATGTTCCGACCGAAACATTGTTCACAGGAGAAGAAGCCCGTTCGAGGTCAGATGAGTATACAAATGAGAATGTTACAGTCACAGCAGATTGTCTGAATGTCAGAAAAGGACATGGGACAGATACTACCGTATTAACCCAGATCGGTCAGGGAGAAGAATATCTTGTGACAGCAGATCCTGTAGATGGCTGGTATCCGATACAGGTCGGTGAAGTTAATGGCTGGGTGTGCGGTGATTATGTTATAGAGGAAAGTTCTTATTCTTACGGGGAGACAAAAGAGGAAGAACAAAAACGAATGGAAGCAGAAGAAGCTGCGGCTGCGGAGGCAGAAGCAGAAGCCCAGGCTGCAGAAGCGGCGGCTCAGTCAGTTGCGTCAGGGCAGGAAGTTATTGATTATGCCTGTCAGTTTATTGGGAATCCATATGTGTGGGGCGGTACAAGTTTAACAGATGGAGCAGATTGTTCTGGATTTGTCCAGTCCGTGTATGCACATTTTGGTATAAGTCTTCCACGAACTTCTTATGAACAGCGAAGTGCAGGATATGAAGTGAGTTATGAAGACGCACAGCCGGGGGATCTTATCTTATATGAAGGACATGTTGGTTTATATATAGGAAATGATCAGATCGTAAATGCAATGAATGAAGCTCAGGGAATTGGTATCAGCAGTGCAACGTATACAAATATCGTGGCTGTCAGACGGATTTATTAAAGAATAATAGAAAGAAAACAATGCATTGTCCAGAATATGTGTGGGAAATGAAAGATTTGACTGTAAATTCTAAAATCGATATTTTCCAAGAAAAATATACGGATAGTCAAAATGCACAAAATATGACAAGAATATTCAAAATAGCAAAAATACTCTTAAAACCGATTTCTAGTAGTTCAATTAGGCCGCAATACTGAAAACATGTGACCCATAGTGTAAAAGCCATCATTGTTGGAAATAAAGTAATTAGGAGTTTACTGCCTTCCTTTACCCCTTCGATAAATTCATTAAAAATATCAACGTGTTTAAAACTTGCTTCGACTAGAGCTATTAAAATGATAATTAAGATTACACTATCCATAATGTTCAATCACCTTACTTGCAATAATACCGACGATTGTAATGACGAAACCAATAGTAAGACTATAGCCAAAGAAGCCAAGGATGTCGTGGCTGCCATAACTTTGTCTTAACGTCATCATTGTTGTAGGAATGATTGAAAAGGCAGTAAGTGTTTAAAATAACTAAAAGCATCATTTCTTTGCATGGAGTCTTTGGATCACGTTGGTATTTTGTCAGAGATTGCATTGCTTTTAAACCACTAATAGAAGCCAAAGAACCAACTCCTAATAAATTAGCAATAAAATTAGTTGAGAGATATAGATAAACTTGATCATCTTCGACCGTATTACCATAGATAAGTTTTAAAATCGGCTTAAGTAAAAACGATAATTGTTTAATAAGTCCCGAAGCTTTAATAATATTTAAAAACCCATTCCAAAGACAAGCACTTAAAACGATTACTTTGATTAAGTCAAAAACTTGTTGTGGTGAACTTAAAATTGCTTCAAACATTTTATTTTGATTACTAGTGCAAAAAGCAATTATCACAAAGAAAATTAAACCAAATTTAAAAAACTTTAGCCATAGAATAAATCCTTCAGGACCATTTTGAAACCTAAAAAGTAATTGTATGGAACAACTTTTTGTTTAGCAATTGGCTGGTTATTTAATAAAATCACAATTTCATTATTATTTAATGAAACTTCAACTTTATCAGTTGGTTTTTTATTAACATAGACATCAAAGTCTAAATAGTACTGTTGCTGTTTAAATTCAACGATACCTTTTGAGAATATTTTAGTTGCTTTTAAATTAGCATAACATTCTTCAAATTTCTTTTGATGAAATTCAAAATCATTTCCACAATTAAAAGTAACAATAATTAAATCAAGATCATCTTTACGAGCCATGGTAATTAGGGTTCGTCGTGCTTTTTTGGTAAAACCAGTTTTTCCACCAATACAAATATTTCATAGTTGGTTAATAATTTTATTTTTGTTATGCCAAGTCCCATTACCGTTCTTCGCGTTTGTATTCTTTTAAGTTACTTG
>ENA-OQAZ01000037-OQAZ01000037.1-human-gut-metagenome-genome-assembly--contig:-NODE-37-length-55102-cov-5.700628_pt1 | contig 55102 bp, 58 predicted proteins | sample MGYA00242737_ERZ504531 | MGnify/ENA primary metagenome ERZ504531 (study PRJEB26092, sample SAMD00036244) | human gut metagenome | host: Homo sapiens | study: EMG produced TPA metagenomics assembly of... | reverse complement strand
ATTTTTTCTTTCTTGTAGCGCGTAATTGTTTAAGTATCATAAAACAAAAAATGCCTCAATATTTTTTACACTAATATATGCAAAAAAATATTGAGGTATTCTCTATTCGCCCTGCTCACCCTCCTGGGTGCCTTTTCTCCTGTCGGAGGATTTGCGCCTGTTATCGTAAGGTCAGCATTTACACCGGTCTGCTCCTCATCAGGTATATATTCATATACGGAAGTACTTCCTTTAATATCTCTCTGGTCAGGTTCTGTGCATAATTACTGTGAGGCTGATCCTGTACATTCGGCTGGTCGATTACAGTGTAAATAACAAGCTGCGGATCCTGCGCAGGCACACAGCCTATAAATGATACAAGATAGCTGCCCCTCTTTCTAAGGTGCGTTGTCTCATCATACATCTGCGCTGTTCCTGTCTTGCCTCCCATTGAGTATCCGTCAACCTTTGCCACCTTACCGGTTCCGTTTGCCACTACGTTCTGCAGGTAGTTTTTAAGTGTCGCACTTGTATTCTCTGACACTGTCTTTTTTAGCAGTGTAGGCTCAATTGTCTTTACTGTATTGCCGTTGTCATCTGCGATTTTCTTTACTACGTGCGGCTGATAATAATTGCCGCCATTCACCAGTGAGGAAAATGCACTGACCATCTCTATCATTGTACAGTTATAGTTCTGTCCGAATACGTTTGTCGCTAAATCGACAGGCTTTATATTGTCGAGTGTATACATGAGCGTTGATGTATTTGCCTCACCCGGCAGGTCAACACCCGTCTTTTGGCCAAAGCCAAATACACTCTGATAGTACAGAAAATTCTCTGCACCAATCTTATATGACATCTGCATGAGTGCATCATTACATGAATCCATGAGTGCCTTTTCAAGTGTCTCTATGCCATGTCCGCTACGGTTGACGCATGATACCTTTTCACTGCCAAACATCTCGTATCCATCACATAAAAATGTCATATCAGTAGTGAGTGTGCCTGTATCCAGTCCACATGCCACGGTAAAAGGCTTCTGTACGGACCCCGGCTCATATGTATGTGTAACACAGAAGTTCTGCCACAGCTTATTTAGTGCATCCATCTCCTGAGTACTGTCCTCTTTAAATGTCGCAAGCTGTTCCTCACTGTAATATGCACTCATATCCCTTGGATTGTTTAAATCAAAATTCGGATAATTCGCCATGGCCAGTATATCACCATTTTTAGGATTTTCTATAATGACTGCAATATTTTCTGCGCCAAGTCCTTCTCTTGCATTATTTGCATAAGTATCTGAGAACAGTTTTATCTTATCCTCAACAATCGACTGGATATTTGCATCTATAGTTGTGTACAGGGTATTTCCGTTTTGTGCAGCAATTACTGTCTTCTGGAAATCATTGTCTGCATTCAGATAGCCGTACTCCCTGCCATTTACACCATTTAAGGTGTCATTGTAATAGTTTTCAAGCCCGGTTGTACCTACATTTCCGGCGGAGGTAAAGCCGATAACTGAGCTTGCCAGTGTTTTAAACGGATAATTTCTCTGATACTCTGTCTCAAACCACACACCCTTGATGTTTGGGTTCTTCAGATTGCCCTTTTCGTCTGTTGCATCCTGCAGCTGTACAAATGGCTGAATTGCATCATATGACAGCTTTTTTAACAGTACAATATATTTGTTATCCTTGCTGTTATTTGCATAATCTCAAGTGTTGCCCTGTCTAAATCCGGAAAGCACTGTGTCAGTGCATCTATCGTCGGAGTTATATACTCTTTCTTACTGGTCATAACCGAGCAATCAAGTACAACATTATAAACAGCCACACTCGTAGCAAGCACTGTGCCGTTTGAATCTACAATATTTCCTCTCTGAAACGGTATTGTTTTGCTGTCATATGACTGTAATGATAGTACCTTTTTAGTATATGCGTCTCCGCTTGTATATTCAATAAACATCAGCCTGCCAATGAGTCCAAGCATGGCTACAACTATTAACATAAACAACGCAAACAGCTTTGTTTTCATTTTGCGTCCGATTTTTCTTACCGGTCTTTTTCTTGTCCTGGCTGCCAATATGATTCCTCCAATTTATTCAGGGATATCACTGTACTGATCCATATAGTTGTTCTTATCAACTGAGTAATAAACTATTTGATCCTGTGAAGCATATTTCATACCAAGTCTGTTGATAGCTGCATCCTTGATTGCATTTAAATCGACAGATGTAGTAATCTGCTTGTATCTGGCATCATTATCAGCCTTCATATCATTTATCTGGCTCTCAAGTGCTGCAACCTCCTTCATCTGCTGTGTCACATTTGACCTTATCTGAATAAGTGAAACAGATACAAGGGCTGAAGCTGCCACACACGCTGTGAGAAAGGCTACAAATGCCCTGTTCATTGAGAGTGCTCTCTCCTGATTTCTTCTTGCAGATGTTCTTCTGTTTTTCTTTCTTCTTATTTCCTCAAGCTCTCTTGTCGATTTCTGTGGTCTTCTGACCGGTGCTGCCTCGTCAAGCTCTCTTACGGCATTCCCATTTATATAATAAGTAGTTTTATTCATTTAGCTGCTCCTTTTGCTGTCATTCTACAAATCATTCTTTTCAAACACACGAAGCTTTGCACTCTTCGAGCGTGAATTCTCTTCAAGTTCCTTTTCTGACGGAAGGATAGGTTTTCTTGTGATAACCGTTCCCTTCGATTTATTACCGCATACACATACCGGAAAACTCGGTGGACATGTACATGGATTTTCGTTTTTTTTGAAATTGGATTTTACTATTCTGTCCTCAAGCGAGTGGAATGTGATTATACATATCCTGCCGCCCGGATTAAGTAAATCTATCATGTCATCCAGGTTGTCCCTTAGCACATCAAGCTCATGATTCAGTTCAATTCTTATAGCCTGATATGTTCTCTTTGACGGGTGCCCACCGGTAGCTCTGACCTTTTGGGGTATCGCTGCCTTTATTATCTCGTTGAGCTCTCCTGTTGTCGTTATCTCTTGCTTTTGTCTTGCTGCTACAATGTGCTTTGCAATATTCTTTGCAAACTTGTCCTCACCGTAATCCCTGATGATACGGTACAGATCATTTTCGCTGTAGGTATTTACTATATCCCTTGCAGTAAGGGCATTCCTGTCATCCATACGCATATCAAGCGGTGCATCCTCACTCCTGTAGGTAAAGCCCCTCTTTGGTGTATCAAGCTGGAAGGATGACACTCCCAGATCCAGCATAATACCATCCACCTTTTCAATTCCGAGTGAATGAAGCACATTCTTCATATCAGAATAATTGCTTCTGACTATCGTTACCCTGTCTCCAAACTCCGCAAGTCTCTCTCCTGCCGCCTTTATGGCATCTGCATCCTGATCTATGCCTATCAGCCTGCCCTTGTCCGAAAGTCTCTTAGCTATCTCATATGAGTGCCCGGCTCCTCCGAGAGTACCATCCACATATATCCCGTCAGGACGGATGTTTAAATTTTCAATTGTCTCGTCCCTTAAGACTGAATAATGCTTAAATTCCATGTGGTCTCTCCATTTAAAATCAAATTCCTATGCCAAGCTCTGCCATATGATCTGCTATCTCATCCATATCGTCAAAATCAGAGTTCTCAAGGTATCTGTCCTTGCTCCAGATTTCTACTCTGCTGTATACTCCGACAGATACAACTTCCTTATCTATACCTGCGTATTCTCTTAAGTTCGCCGGTAAGAGGATTCTGCCCTGCTTGTCCACCTCACAGGTGGCTGCGCCTGCAAAAAAGAATCTCATAAATTTTCTTGCTTCTCTTGATGTGAGTGGTTTGTCGCGAAGATTTTCCTCAATGCGATGCCATTCTTCGTTGGAATAGACGAACAGACAGCCATCTAAGCCCTTGGTAACTACGAACTCATTACCAGCTGTTCACGGAACTTCGCCGGGACAATCATACGGCCCTTGGCGTCTATTGAATGATTATATTCGCCCATGAACATGGCATCCATCCTCCTTTTCCTCATTTTGAAGCTTTCCACCACTTCACTCCACTTATATGGTATTTCGCTCCACTTTCCACCACTTGATTACAATATTACACCTAACAGCCCACAAAATCAAGGCTTTAAGCTAAATTCCCATAAAAAAGCAACAAAAAAGACGCTCAGTCTTTTCGTGGACTTTGCGTCTTTTTTATAAAATACATATGAAATTTACTCTTTAGTGGAGGATTGTGGTGGAGTGTCCACCATTTTGCCCATTTTCATCTGCTTATATCTGACAATACCTATCCATATGGCTGATACTGCCACCAAAGTGGCGGCAAGTGCCATAGACACCGGATAATTGATATGCGGGATGAGAAGCTGGTCTGTACGCAGGCTTTCTATCCAGAATCTTCCTATACCATAGCCTAGTAAATATAGAAGAAACACCTCTCCGTCAAACTTTCTGTGCTTAAAATAAAGCATCAACAAAATAAATAAGCACAGGTTCCAAAAGGATTCATACAAAAATGTAGGATGCACCGAGATATACTCCACTCCGTCTATCACAGTTGTATGTGACATAAGCTTTTCAGTCAAATCCGATGTCCTGACAGCTGATACCGGAAGCTGCATGGCAAAAAGTCCGTCATAATAATCGCCAAATGCCTCCCTGTTGCAAAAGTTTCCCCATCGGCCAATCGCCTGTCCCAGTATCAGTCCAAGCCCCGCCGTATCACACAACAGTGGAAACGACAGCTTTCTGACCTTTGCAAAAACGAATGTGGTGATAATTGCTGCTATCACTCCTCCGTAAATTGCCAGTCCTCCCTGCCTGATATTGAATATGCTAAGCAGGTCATCCTTGTACAAATCCCACCTGAATACCACATAGTATATTCTTGCGCCTATCACCGAGCATATGATTGCCACAAGTGCCAGATCAAAGTATGTATCAGGATTTTGTCCTGATTTTTTAGCCACATAGCAGGCCACGCCCAGCCCCGCAAGCATACCACATGCTATTATTATGCCATACATCGCAATACCAAAGCTTCCTATTGATATGCTCTTTATCACATGCTGCAGATATATATGAAGATGTGGGAAATTTATATTATAATCCATATTTTTCCTTTCCTGACTGTAATTGCTGTCTGTCACACCATAATATATACAGCAGCAATCACAAATTACGAAAATATATGTACCCGGAGCACCATAAACCTGATACTCCGGGCAACTGTCATTATGCGTCTCTTAGTCTACGCCTGACACTCAAAGCTTGCACACTCTGTACTGCACTTGTTTGGTGTACAGTTTTTCTTGATGCCAATCTGATTGGCCATGCAGCTATTGTGATCATTGTACTTACACTTTGCCGCATCACAGTGCACATCTGTCTCCTTGTGAATAGCTAACTCTGCAGATACCTCACAGTCACAGGCCTTGTTTGAAAAGCTGCCACACTGTGTATCGCAGGCTTTCTTTGCCTTAGTTCCTTTCACATCGATTTCTCTGAGCTTACAGCAGTTATCTGCATTATACGCACATTTTTCAACATTACAATCAAGTCTTGTCATACTTTTGCCTCCTTTGCTTATGCATAGGCTAGTATGTCCTGATTGATTTTTTTTATGCTTTTTAATTAATTATCTGTGTTTTTCCTCTTCCGGAAGCTCAACTCTGATTTCCTTTGTACGGATTTCCTTGCAAATCTGGTCGATGAAATCTGAAAGTGGCTTAACACCCTCATTTCCTTCAAAACGGCTTCTTACCGATACTGTGCCGTCTGCCTCCTCGTCAGCTCCGACAACAAGCATATATGGAAGCTTATCCATACGAGCCTCTCTGATCTTGTATCCGATCTTCTCAGCTCTGTTGTCAACTGTCACATCGACATCATTGCGCTTAAGCTCATCTGCTACCTTTTTAGCATAATCAGCATACTTCTCTGAGATAGGAAGTACTCTTACCTGCTCAGGGCAGAGCCATGTAGGGAACTTGCCTGCGTAGTGCTCGATAAGCCATGCAAGTGTACGCTCATAGCAGCCGAGTGATGTACGGTGGATGATGTATGGACGGATTTTATCGCCGTTTTGATCAATATAGTACAGATCAAAATTCTCAGCAATAGCACAGTCGAGCTGTATTGTTACCATGGTATCCTCTTTACCGTATACGTTCTTGGCCTGGATATCAATCTTTGGTCCGTAGAATGCAGCCTCGCCATCGGCTCAACAAAAGGAACATTTTCCTCAATAAGGATGTTACGAAGAACCTCCTGTGTTGAGTTCCAGTACTCATCATCTCCTAAATACTTTTCTGTGTTCTTTGGATCCCATTTTGAAAGACGGTATGTCACATCATTCTCGAGTCCCAGCACCTTAAGGACATATCTGTTAAGATTGAAGCATGCCTTGAGCTCCTCCTCACACTGGTCAGGACGGATAACATTGTGACCCTCTGAGATAGTAAACTGTCTGACACGTGTCAGTCCGTGCATCTCTCCCGAATCCTCGTTTCTAAACAGTGTGGATGTCTCACCCATTCTGTAAGGCAGATCTCTGTATGAGTGCTGCTTTGCCTTGTATACATAATACTGGAACGGACATGTCATCGGGCGAAGTGCCATAACCTCTTCCTCGCCGTCCTTCTCAGGATCTCCGAGAACAAACATGCCGTCAAGATAATGATCCCAGTGTCCTGAAATCTTGTACAGGTCTGATTTTGCCATGAGTGGTGTCTTTGTACGCACATAGCCCCACTCCTTATCCTCGAGGTCCTCAATCCATCTCTGCAACTTCATAATCATCTTTGTGCCCTTTGGCATCATAAGCGGGAGTCCCTGTCCGATTACATCTACTGTTGTGAAAAGCTCCATCTCACGGCCAAGCTTATTGTGATCACGCTTCTTAGCCTCCTCCATTCTCTCAAGATGTGCCTTTAAATCCTCTTTCTTATTGTAGGCTGTTCCGTAGATACGATGGAGTCTTGCCTTGTTTGAATCACCTCTCCAGTATGCCATTGATGATGCTGTGAGCTTGAAAGCCTTTACTCCCTTTGTGCTCATAAGATGTGGTCCTGCACATAAATCTACAAATCCACCCTGATCATAGAATGAAATCTCCTCACCCTCAGGAAGCTCCTCGATAAGCTCTACCTTGTACGCTCATCCTTTTCCTTCATGAATTTGATTGCTTCCTCTCTAGGGAGTGTAAATCTTGTTATCTCATGACCCTGTTTGATGATTTTCTTCATCTCTGCCTCAAGTGCATCGAGATCCTCTCTTGAGAATGGCTGTGAATCGAAATCATAGTAGAAACCATCGTCAATTGCCGGTCCGATTGTGATTTTTGCATCCGGGAACAGATTCTTAACTGCCTGTGCCAGCACGTGTGATGCTGTATGTCTGATGACACGAAGTCCTTCCTCATCACTTGCTGTAATTATATTAAGTGTGCAGTCCTTGTCAAGAACTGTTCTTAAGTCAACAATTTCTCCGTCAACCTCTCCTGCGCAGGCTGCTCTTGCAAGTCCCTCGCTTATATCTTTTGCGATTTCATATACGCTTTTTGCTTCGCTGTACTCTTTTGATGAGCCATCCTTCAATGTTATCTTCATGGTTATCTCTCCTTTATTTTTAATATAAAAATCCCCGACACCGCATTGCTGCGACATCGGGGACGATAAGCTTTGTTACCGTGGTTCCACCCACATTCTTTCCGTCTGAAAACATACTGCTTGTCTGTATCCGACAGAAACTCATTTGACTATAACGGTGTCACCGGGCTTTATTGGAGCCACTCCAAGCTGGTGTTCGGTATATCATCCACCGGGGAGCTTTCACCACTCTTTGGACTTTGATTCTCGTCTTCCAAGGCTTCCCTCTCTGCTGCTTTTAATATACTTACTGTGCTCTTCAACGTATTGTTATTATGCTAATGTTCCTTTCAAAAAATGATAATATACTTATTTTTCTAATCTGTAAAGTACTTTATGCATTTTTTCCGCAACATTTTTTATATTTCTTGCCCGAACCGCATGGACATGGGTCATTTCGGCCGATTTTCTTACCTACTACCACTGTTCCTGACTTCTTCTGCTCGAGGTAAAGCGCATGCTTTGTCTCTGCGTCAAAGATTTCATCCCATGCCGGGAGATTGTAAAGCCAGTCTGCCTTTGCATCTACCATGTTCTTATAAAGCTTTTCTTTATCGAATGCAAGGCTTACCTTTGTGTCCTCATCCATCTCCTCGATTGGGTTTGGGGTGACAAGCTGTCATTGATTCCGTCTAAGAAGCCTGTCATCTCCATGATTGATAACTCATATTTCTCAGCAAGCTCTTTGACTGTTCCCTCTACTGCCTCATCCGGATTTGCAAGGAGCTTCTCATATACACCCTTCTCCAAGAGGAAATAATGCTGCCAAAAACGCTGTAACTCTCCCTGATCTGCTTTGTCATTGTAGGCAATCTTGTGCCACTCTTCTAATAAAGCCATTTTTACTACCACCTTTATCTTTTATAAACTGATATGAGGCCAAACAGCCTCAACTTCACATATGGATGTATTATACCAAAATAACAGCTTGACGTCAATTTTGTTTTTTTATATTATAATTATTAAATAACTATTCAAAAACCACGGAGAACAATTCATGAAAAAGACAAAACGTATTCTGGCACTGATTGGCGCCATCCTTTTATTACTTTTATATGTTGTGGCATTTGTTGCCACTGTGCTCGATCACACAAGTGACATGCGCTACTGGAAGGCTGCCGTTGCCGCAACTATCATTATCCCGGTGCTTATCTGGCATATTCATTTGTATACAGACTTTTAAAGGGTTCTGATGATAAAGAATCCGATGATGTAACCAAAAAACCATGAAACGCAAAATCACACCTGAATTATCATCTAAAGACTGGAAAGAATTCTGCAGCCGGTTTCATTTTGATAACGATAAGCTGCCGCTTATCCGGGCAATATACACCGCAATGCTTCCATTGGTGGATGCCTTCGCATACTATTCCATAAAACAGGATTTGCCCGGGGTATCACTGGCACACTATGCCTACGGTCTCGTGACACTCGGAAACGGTGCAGACGAGCTGTCAGAGCTGTATTTAAACCATGAGCAGCTTGAGGAGGCCTACATAGCAGACTGTTTAAGCCTTATGCTTTTGTCAAACGCATATGAGCAGTTTGCAAAGGCTGTCGAAGAAGAAAGCTCTCTTTATGCCATTGAGCTGTCATTTTTAGGCGATGAATATCCGCTTAAGCTGCTGCCTGAGATTTTTGAGCACGTAAGCCTGATGGTATACATCTCACCGGTTCAAATATGCTCATGCCACTTAAGACAGCCGCCCTCATAATAAAGCTTGACTCACAAAAGCAGAAAAATATCAAAGAGCTCTGTAATACCTGCGCGAACTGTAAAAATCTGTCGTGCCCATCAAGAAAGGCCCCTGGTCCTAAGCTGCCACACACCTATGGTGCCATGCAGATTTTTAATATCAGACATTGAAGCCCTTCTTTTTCTCATATGAGCCTCTCAGTTTCTCAACCAGAAGTGTCAGATTCCTAAACAGTGACTCAGCCGCAAAGCCAAACACTATCATGAGAAGAATACATATATTTGACAAATCTGTCAGTGCAAACAGTTTCTTTAAGAAGAAACCCGAAAATACCAGACCTGCTATATTTCCGATAATAACAGCATATTTCATTCCATTTAGCGGCTCACTGATTTTAAAGAGAATCATAAAGCCCACTACTGAAAGTACAAGCGTCGCTATCGTTCCTATGCTTGCATCTGATATACAAAATACTTCTCCGCATACGACAAGCGCTCCGACAGCTATTACATCCGTAAGTCCACCCGGCAGTGCCTTTAGCATGACATTGGTGATAAAGTGTCCCTTTATCCTGTCCTTATTCTGCTCCAGTGCCAATAAGAATCCCGGTACTCCTATGGTAAACATACTGATGAGCGATACCTGTGCCGGCTCAAGCGGATACGTAACCATAAGAATAACCGAAAACAGTGAAAGTAACAGTGAGAATATATTTTTCACAAGAAACAGGCTTGCTGAGCGCTGGATATTGTTTACCACCCTGCGGCCCTCATACACCACATCCGGCATATGTGCAAAGTCAGAGTCCAAAAGGACAACCTGGGCTGCCTGGCTGCCGCCTCACTTCCCGATGCCATAGCCACACTGCAGTCGGCATCCTTCATGGCAAGTATATCGTTGACTCCGTCTCCTGTCATCGCAACTGTATGACCTTTAGCCTGTAAAGCCTTTACAAGCTGTTTCTTCTGCTTTGGTGTCACTCGTCCGAATACAGTATATTTATTCACTGCATCGGCTATTTTATCCTCAGTATCAAGTGTTGCCGCATCAACAAAGCTTTCTGCACTTTCTATTCCTGCCTGTATGGCAATCCTTGAAACAGTACGCGGATTGTCACCTGAAATAACCTTTATCGCAACACCCTGACTCTTGAAATACTCAAAGGTCTTTACCGCATTCTCTCTGATAGGATTGGCAAGTGCCACAAATCCAAGCGGAGTAACGCTGCCATTTATGCCATTCTCCACGTTTTCCCCATCATACCTTGCAAATAAAAGTACTCTGTCGCCTTTGTCAGCGTATGGTATTATTTCTTCCTCAATGCGCGCAAAGTCTTCGTGCATGATAAACTCCGGCGCTCCGAGCAGATATGTTCCATCAGAAAAGGTAACGCTGCCATATTTGAGACTCGACGAGAATGCCTGCTGTGAAACCGCTGTACGATGCAGTGCAGATGTATTATTTGTCAAAGCATCCGCCGCATATGCTTTTAGTGCGAGCATAGTCGCATTGTTGTCAACCGAAGCATTTGCATAATCTAAAATAAGACTTTTAAGCTCATCTAATGTCAAAGCTGTCTGTGTACCATCTGCTCCACTGTTTTTACAGAGAAAAATTTCCTTAAGCTTCATATCAGGCTCAGTAATTGTGCCCGTTTTATCCACACAAAGCACATCCACACGCGCAAGCGTCTCAATACTTTTCATATCATGAAGCAAAACCTTTTTCCTTGCAAGCTTCATAGTGCTTAATGCAAGCGCACTGTGGTCAGCAGATACAAGCCCTCCGGTATCATTCCTATAATCGCTGCAACTGTCGATGTAACGCTCTTTGTGATAGACTCGCCATTCACAAAATGGCTCTGCCAGAACAATATAAGCCCAATCGGAATAATAACTATGCCAACCCATTTGACAATCAAATTGATGGAGCGTATCATCTCTGACTGCTCCTTGCCGCCCATTGATTTTGCCTCAAGGCTCAGCTTTGAGATATATGATTCATTACCGACCTTTTCAAGCCGTGCATAGCACTCTCCCGATACAACAAAGCTTCCCGACATGAGAGTGCTGCCCTCTGTCTTTTCTACCTCATCAGCTTCACCTGTTAGCAGTGATTCATTTACCTGTATATTTCCGGATATCACAACCGCATCCGCACAAATCTGCTTTCCTGCGGTAAGTAAAATCACATCGTCCTTTACAAGTTCCTCCGTACTAATCTGCTTTACGCTGCCGTTTCTGATGACATCCGCACGCGGAGCATTCAGTAAACTCATTTTTTCAAGAGTCTTTTTTGCGCGGATTTCCTGAACGATTCCGATTACCGTATTTCCAATAATTATAGGCAGAAATGTCAGATTTCTGAAAGAACCTACCATTATGAGAAGTATCGTTATGACAAGAAATATAAGGTTAAAATATGTGAAAACGTTTGAAATCACAATTTCCTTTGTTGTCTTGTCTGTAGATATATCAGCTCTGTTGGTAAGTCCTTCCTCCACTCTCTGCCTTACCTCTTCATCGGTAAGGCCTGTGATATTTATGCTGTAGCTGTCTTTGTTCATCTGATTCATGCTATTCACCGTTTGTCCATTATTATTCTACACAATAATAATGTACAACATAAGCATGATTTCAATACCTATTTCATTAAAAAAGGATGAACTATTTCTTAATTTCTTTTCAAATTGTAACTTATCAATCCGTTGCTACTCACTTTCAGTCTCAGTACTCTCACTGTCTTCCGTTGCAATCATATCATCTATAGAATCCGGAATTGTTCCAAGGATTGTGGTGCTTGAAAGATATACATCATCATTTACCTTGATATAGTACTCACCAAGCATAGCGTTTTTCTCACCGATTGTTATGGTATATGTCTTGTCGGCAGTGCTTAGCTTTACGACATTCTGTGGCTCATCCAGTCCAAAATCAGATGTATCCGCATCTGAATCAAATTTCTTTGAAGCTGTGATGCTTGTAGCGTTTCCAAGCAGTGATGTAACCTTGCTTGTATTGATTTTAAGAGAGGTGTCATTATCGCAGACCCACTGGTCATCATCGTCTGTACTGCTTTCGGAATTGGTATCTGTTTTCTCAGACTCCGTTGACTCAGTCTCATCGGAGGTATCCTCTGACTTTATACGGCTGAAGCTATACTCCTGACCGTCAATCAGAAATGAGAGCGATTTGACATCCGATGAGTCAAGCGAAAGTGCCTCAACACTGTCGCTTTCGCTCTCTGAATCATCATCACTTTTATATTTATTGTAATTTAGAAGCCCCAGGTAGCCCGCCAGGCAGGCTGCCAGAACTATCGCAAGTATCACAAAAGTGCGTTTTTGCTTATTCATTCATTATTTCTCCTATTTCCTATACGCTTTTTTGCCTGTAATCTACTTTTTTCTCCTCATTACCCATACAACGATTCCTATGATTATAAGCAGTATCGGTACAGCAATCATTATGATAAGTCCCGTAACAACCGCCTGCAGCGTATTTATAGTGATATTGCTTAAGGTGTAATCCTTCACCGGTATCACACTTGATGCAAGCTCAACATTTCCGGTCATTGATGTGATAACATCCTTGAACATGTCTGCATTGTTGCCGGAAACGGCATTGTCATATGAATCATCAACCACATAAGGCGTACCAAACACAACAATCGATGCGCCGGTGCTTGAATCATTTACAGCAAGACCTGTAGTAAACGGTCCGTTCTCATCTGCGTCCTCTGCCTTCGATGTGGTGATATTCTTCCAGTCCTTCTTTAAAACTGCGCTGTCTGATGTAGAAAGCAGCTTTGTATATGTCACATCATCTGTATCCTCAGGATAACTGATTGCACAGCTTCCTGCCAGGAATACATATCCGTCTGTTGCATCTGAGGTGTAATCTGTCGTCTCAACCGTTGGAAGCAGGTAGAGAGGATTCTGATAATATTTTGAGCTGTCATTTTCAGCTACCACACCGGTCTTGAAGCTGACATTGTAAGCCGAAAGTATCTTGTTAAAGTTTGCAAGCTCGTCATTATATGCGTAGCAGCCGACAATCAGTGCCTTTCCACCGCCATTTAAATAATCAATCACCTTCTGAGCGTCTTCATCGTTGAAATCAACAGTCGGGGAATTAATGATAATGGCTGTTGCATCTTCCGGCACCTTTTCCTCGTTAAAGAGCTCTAAACTCTTAAGATTTGCATTTGCCTTGCTTACAACACTCTGGAAATTGCTTCCTATTTCCGTTTCATTGTGTCCTGTTATCTGATAAATTACCGGGAGCTCATCTGCATCCATTGTGACATACTCTATAGCACTTGTAATCTGTCCCTCGGCATCATAGCCTGTGATGCTAGACTGCGACTGGTATCCGTAATAATATGAAGAGCTGTCATATTCATATATATCATTGTAATCAATCACCTTTGAACGGTTTTTGCTCTCTATTATAAGGCTGTTTGTTGTAGGTGTCGTGTCTGTGTAATCCTGATAAAACTTCGGCTTGTCGCCGGGTCTACATATTTTACCTTTATATGACTCGAAAGATCCTTGTATCTGTTGATTGTCTCATCTATCTTTGCATCCTTTGATTTCTTGGAATTCAAAACATAGATTGTGATATCCTCATCGAGCTTACTTACCCTGTCCTTTGTATCGTTTGTGAGCGAGTACAGCTTTGTAGCCGAACAGTCAATTGATGTGTACTTGGCAGGAAGCGCTGTCACCACAAGATTTACAACCACACAAATTGCACACATTACGACAATCATTCCTGCTGAAAATGCCCCTGTGCCTATCATCTTCTTTGAAAATGCCCATCTTCTCTTCTGGATAGACTGCGTCGTAAGGAAGCATAAAAGCAGGATAACCGTCACATAATAAGCTGCCGATGTGACACTAAAGCAGCCACTCACAAAATTCTCAAATGGTGTGTACAAATCAAAGCAATTAAGCACCTTTGTGAGCAGATTCCCACTTGACGAGATGAGCCTGTGATGGACTGCATCATGTATGAGAGGAATAATGCCGTAAATGTAAGTATTGCAGATATTATCACACTCTCAGATATGGACGATATAAAAAGTCCCACGGCGATGCATGATAAACCGTAAAGCCAGTAGCCAAACAAAGCCACATACGCTTCACTGAGCGCCACCTTGCCGTAAATTGACAACACGAGCGGTGAAAGTGCAAAAAGCGCTATGACTATGGTGTATACTGCTGCCATCGCTAAATATTTTCCTGCTACAATCCTTCCGACAGATACAGGCGATGTCAGCATAAGCTGATCTGTCTTTGTCTTTTTCTCATCAGAAAGCGATCTCATCGTGAGGATTGGCACTGCAATCATCATAATAAAACCTATTCCATTTAAATCATATGAGATATACGGATAACCGTTTTTCAGATTGTATACATAAAAATATAGGCCATACACTGCAAGAAGTGCTGCAACAAACAGCCATCCTATAACGTTTTGGAAATATGATTTGAATTCTCTTTTAAATATTGCAAGCATTATTTCTCATCTCCTTCCCCTGTAAGCTCAAGGAATACGTCCTCGAGTGACTTCACAACAGTATGCATCTCAAGGATTGGCATATGCATTGCACTTGCAAGCTCAAATATTTCCTCACGTATATCGCAGTTTGCTTTTGCTATAACCTTAGCCTTCACTGTATTCTCTTCCTCAGACTGTTCAAATGTGACCTTATCAATATTTACTATCTTCTCAAGCATTCCTCTTGCACCAATCTCGTCTGATTTGAGAACAAGGTTAATTTCCTGGTTCTTTGACATGAGATTAATCAGGTTCTCTGTGGCATCACTTGCTACAAGCTTACCCTTTGATATGATAAACACATGATCACACACCGCACTTATCTCACTTAAAATATGCGAGCTAAGTATCACCGTATGATTTTCTCCAAGCTTTTTAATAAGCTCACGAATCTCTATTATCTGCTTTGGATCAAGTCCAACTGTAGGCTCATCCAGTATGATGATTTCCGGGTAGCCAAGCAGTGCCTGGGCGAAGCCACTCTTTGTCTGTAGCCCTTGGAAAGGTTCTTTATGAGACGGTTTTTCACCTCCGTGATGCCGGTCATGTCCATGGCATCTGCTATCATTTCTTTTCTCTTTTTCCTGTCGAGCTTTTTGAGCTCTGCCACAAATTTGAGATACTCATATACCGTCATATCCACATAAAGCGGTGGTATCTCCGGCAGGTATCCGATACATTTTTTTGCCTCCTCAGGCTGTGCAAATATATCATAGCCGTTTATCTTTACTGTTCCACCATCAGCACCGATATATCCGGTAACAATATTCATGGTGGTTGACTTTCCGGCGCCGTTTGGTCCCAAAAGTCCGTATATCTTTCCCGGCTCAACAGTCAGCGAAAGATGATCTACGGCCATATGGTCGCCATATTTCTTTACGAGATTACTAATTTCTATCACAGTAATGCTCCTTCCTAAATTGTTATGACATCAGAGTATAAAAAAAGAGTGTTCAATTTGTGAATTCTGAACACTCTTTTGTACATTATTTATAATTTTAATACTATGATATTTTAGCTGTACTAATTGTCTGCGCGCACAATCATAGCTTCTCTTTCAGCACCTGTTCCGATGAACTTAACAGGTACTCCGATGTATTTCTCTATGAAGCTGATGTATTTCTGTGCATTCTCAGGAAGCTCCTCGAAAGTCTTACAGCTTGCAATTTCATCTCCCCAGCCGCCTTTTAGCTCCTCATATACAGGCTTTGCGTTGTTTAAAACCTTGAGATTTGTGGTAAAGTCCTCTGTTACCTCACCGTTTACATCGTAGCCGGTGCAGACTTTTATTGTATCAAACTTGCCGATTGTGTCGAGATGGTTTACAGAAAGTGCTGTAAGTCCGTTAAGACGCTTAGCATATTTTAAGGTGACAAGGTCTAACCATCCGCATCTTCTCGGACGGCCTGTTGTGGTGCCGTACTCATGTCCGAGCTCACGGATTTTGTCTCCTGTTGCGTCAAGAAGCTCTGTCACATATGGTCCCTCACCTACACGGCTTGAGTATGCCTTGATGACACCATATACATTTCCGATATCTGACGCAGAAAGACCTGTTCCTGTAAGGATGCCACCGATTGTAGGATTTGATGATGTAACATATGGATATGAACCAAAGTCGATGTCAAGGAGTGTAGCCTGTGCTCCCTCAACAACCACCTTTTTGTCATCCTCAAGTGCCTTGTGTAAGAGGGTGATTGTATCACATACATATGGCTCAAGCTGTGCTGCATAGTCACTGTACTCTGCAAACATCTTGTCGAAATCAAGCTCCTTTGTATAATCAGTCTCAGGATCATATACCTTAAGAAGTGCAAGCTTAAGCTCTGTCTGCTCCTTAAGGCGCTCCTTGAAATCAGGTGCGTATAAATCCTCCATTCTGATTCCGCTTCTCTCATACTTATCGCAGTATGAAGGTCCGATACCCTTTCCTGTAGTACCGATTTTCTTTGCCTGTCTCACCTTCTCAAGCGCCACATCAAGCTTGCTGTGATATGGGAAAATGACATGCGTTTTGTCACTGATTTTTAAGTATTTATCTACATCATATCCGTGCTCCTTCAGGTTGTTGATTTCCTCTAAAAGAACCTGCGGATTTAAAACTACTCCGTTTCCGATCACTCCGATTGTATGTCCTGATAAGAGACCTGACGGAATAAGGTGCATTGCATATTTAACACCGTTTGCTTTGATTGTGTGACCGGCATTGTCTCCGCCTGTGCATCTTACTGCTACATCAGCGTCTGCTGCAAGGTAATCAATTACCTTACCTTTTCCTTCATCACCATAGAAACATCCTATTACTACATCTACCTTTGACATATTACATGCCTCCCTTGTATTTTCTGACACGACACATTGTGCCATGTTACTGCTTGATTTTAGTGGTATATTTATTATGCTTTGTAACTATTAATAATTATTTATTACAATACTCTATCTTCTTAGAGCAGGCTATTGCAAGCGCTCCGGGCCCTATATGGCATGAGACCGAAAGTGAAAGCGGATTCATGACTATCTCGTTATTTGGAAATGCTGCCTGAACCTCTTCCTTAAATGCCTCCGCTGCTGCAATATCATGCGTGTATGCCATTTCAAGATTTATCTGGCTGCCATCCGGATTATTGAAGCGCTTCTCAAAATCCGACTTCATGGCATCTATCATGATGCTCTTTGCCTGCTTTACGGTACGTGCCTTTGCAAATGCATCAAGCTTCTCACCCTGAATCTGAAGCACCGGTTTAAGCTTTAAAAGTGTGCCAAGAGCTGCCGCTGCTGGCGTGATTCTACCACCCTTTTTGAGGTAGTTAAGAGTATCTACCATGATATATATGGAAGACTCAAACTTTGCATCCTCTAATATCTGCTTTATCTCAGCTGCATTTTTTCCTGCTTCTGCCAGGTTCTTCGCATCTATAACCGACTGGCGCATTGTAACTGATATTCTCTGATTATTGACTACCTGCACTTTGCCGTCATAATCCTGCGAGAGCATATATGCTGTCTCACATGAGCTTGAAAGACCTGATGACATTGGAATGTATACAATCTCATCATTTTCCTTTAAGAACTCATCCCATTTATCTGTTACATCACCAACCAAAGGCATAGATGTCTTGATATCGCCGCCTGCCGTAAGCTTCTCATAGAACTGCTCCTGCGTCAGATCGATATTCTCATAATACATCTGCTCATCGATGTAAAAAGGCATTGGAATCACCTCAACTCCAAGCTTCTTTGCCTCGTCAGGTGTGATACCGCTGTTTGAATCGGTAACTACTATAACCTTACTCATTAATTCTCACTCCGATATAAATTTTCATTGTCGTATTTTTTCCAACACCGCTCATTATACCATAGGTGTAATTGTTTGAAAAGAAGTTTTTGATGGACAGTGGCGTTATTTTACTTACATCGTAGACACGGCTGGCTTACACCAGCTCCGTATATTCGCAATCCGCACTTAGGTGCTTCTTGCTCATATCCGGACATTCGTCAAATAAAAAATCAGAGGCAAGAGAGCTTGCCTCTGATTTTTATTTTCCTCATTGTCTACGATTACATCATGCCCATTCCGGCGCCGGCTCCGGCTGGCATTGCTGGAGTGTCCTCTTTGATTGTAGCTACTGCTGACTCTGTTGTGAGGAGTGTTGAAGCTACTGATGTTGCATTCTGTAATGCACTTCTTGTAACCTTTACAGGATCAAGGATTCCGCTATCAACCATATCTACATACTCTTCTGTAGCTGCGTTGAAGCCTGTTCCTGGAGCTGACTCCTTTACCTTGTTGATGATTACTGCACCTTCAAGTCCTGCATTTGCAGCGATATAGTAAAGTGGAGCCTCGAGTGCTTTAAGGATAACCTTTGCACCTGTCTTCTCATCTCCCTCAAGTGTATCAACAAGCTCTGCAACCTTCTTTGATGCATGGATATATGCTGATCCACCACCTGCGATGATTCCCTCTTCAACTGCTGCTCTTGTAGCGTTAAGGGCATCCTCCATACGAAGCTTAGCCTCTTTCATCTCTGTCTCTGTTGCAGCACCTACACGGATAACTGCTACACCGCCTGCCATCTTGGCAAGACGCTCCTGTAATTTTTCTTTATCAAACTCAGATGTTGTCTCATCAATCTGACCACGAATCTGGCTTACTCTGCCTGCGATAGCTCCTTGTCTCCGGCACCATCAACGATGACTGTGTTCTCCTTCTGAACCTTAACTGACTTAGCACGGCCAAGCATATCAATTGTTGTATCCTTGAGCTCAAGTCCAAGATCTGAGCTGATTACCTGACCACCTGTAAGGATTGCGATATCCTCAAGCATTGCTTTTCTTCTGTCACCATATCCAGGAGCCTTTACAGCTACTACATTGAATGTACCACGAAGCTTATTAACGATAAGTGTTGTAAGAGCCTCACCCTCAACATCCTCAGCGATGATAAGAAGTCTTGCACCGGCCTGAACAATCTTCTCAAGTAATGGAAGAATATCCTGGATGTTGGAAATCTTCTTGTCAGTAATAAGGATATACGGATCATCAAGTACTGCTTCCATCTTATCCATATCTGTGCACATATATGCTGAGAGGTATCCTCTGTCGAACTGCATACCTTCTACAAGGTCAAGCTCTGTCTGCATTGTCTTTGACTCTTCAATTGTGATAACACCATCGTTTGTAACCTTTTCCATAGCGTCTGCTACGAGATTACCAACTTCCTCATCTCCTGCTGAGATAGCTGCAACTTTAGCTATCTGCTCTTTGCCCTTAACCTTCTGGCTCATATCCTTAAGTGCCTCAACAGCCTTGTCTGTAGCCTTCTTCATACCACGACGAAGCACGATTGGGTTTGCTCCTGCCTCAAGGTTCTTCATTCCTTCCTGAACCATTGCCTGTGTAAGAACTGTAGCTGTTGTTGTTCCGTCTCCTGCTACATCATTTGTCTTTGTGGCAACTTCCTTGACAAGCTGTGCTCCCATGTTCTCGAAAGCATCCTCAAGCTCAACCTCTTTTGCGATTGTAACACCATCGTTTGTGATGAGTGGTGCACCGTATGATTTGTCAAGTACTACGTTTCTTCCTTTTGGTCCAAGTGTTACTCTGACTGTATTTGCTAATTTATCTACTCCAGCTCCAAGTGCTGCTCTGGCTTCTGAGCCATATTTAATTTCCTTTGCCATGATTTATACGACCTTTCTATTTATTTATATATTTGATATTTAATTCCAAAATGTAAGCAGCTATGACCGGATATGTAAAACGTACCGGATCTTTAGCTTCTATCCGTAAATTAATCTTACTCTACTACTGCAAGAATATCATTCTGTCTAACGATGATGTACTCTTCTCCGTCAAGCTTAACCTCTGTGCCTGCGTATTTAGAATAAATAACCTTCTGTCCGACTGTTACCTGCATCTTAACTTCCTTGCCGTCAACCATTCCGCCAGGTCCTACTGCGATAACCTCAGCCTCCTGTGGCTTCTCCTGTGCTGAACTTGTAAGGATGATTCCCGATTTTGTTGTTTCCTCTGCTTCTAACTGCTTTAATACTACTCTGTCTGATAATGGAACTAATTTCATTGTATTGCCTCCTTTTATCTCTGTTAGCACTCATTTCTTTCGAGTGCTAATTTCTTTCTGTAAATAAAATATCACTATTGCATTTCAATGTCAACAGTGATATTTCATTTTAATATTTATTTTACATTTTCTATATCAATCCGTAATGCTTTAACGCATTTTTCACTCCATCATCTGAAATATCCGATGTGACATATTCCGCAATTTCTTTAACCGGTGGCATTGAGTTGCCCATCGCGATTCCATGTCCTACACTCTCAAGCATTTCAAGGTCATTTACACTGTCGCCTATCGCATAGGTTTCATCAAGCGGGATATCCAGATGATTGCACAGCCATTTGATGCCGGTTGCCTTTGAGGTTCCCTTCGGCACGAACTCCACTACATTTTCCACATGCTCGAGTATCAGAAAATCATCGGCAAACTCTGCCTTCACACGTTCATAATCAGTACCATCTATCACGTCAGCGGAGAATTTATTAATTCTTATCTCGCCGTCATATCCTCTTATTATATGTGCATGCTCACCAAGCGACTCAAAAAGGTAATCCACATACGGATCATTCTCAAAGCCCTCGTCATCTATCCAGTAGTCTGTGGAGCCCTCAAGCACTACAGGCATTTTACACTCAGAAAGCACCCTTATGACCTTTTGTACCATATCTGCGCTCAGGTCATTTTCGTATATTACTTTGCCATCCATTTCAATATAGTTGCCACATGCCGCAATTATTCCATCAAAACCCATATTTAATAGCTTCTCTGACCTCACACTGGCTCTGGCACGTCCAGTACATATAAATGCCAGATGTCCGTTTGCCTTGAGGGCTGCCACAGCCTCTAGGTACTTTCAGGAATTACCATGTCATCGTCCCATATTGTTCCGTCTATGTCAAAAAATACTGTTTTACTCATTTGCTGCTCCTAATATTATTATTATCATGTCAAACACTGCTATCTTAACATCTTATAAGTCAAATTTCAATCAGTTTATCCACAGTGCCAACCACCTTTAAGAAAGCAGTTAATTTTGTATGTCAAAAATCCCGGTGCAATGCACCGGGATTTTGCTATAAAATGTATGAAATAAAATTTATTAAGGAGAATTGCTACAATAATTTGTTACTGTACTGAGAGATATGAATATCCCATGAGACTCTCATCAACCTCTCTGGCAGCCTCACGTCCCTCTCTGATAGCCCATACTACAAGTGACTGTCCACGGTGGTTATCACCTGCCACGTATACGTTTTTTACGTTTGTAGCGTAATGTCCCTCCTGTGTACTTACGTTTGTTCTGGCATTGAGCTCTACACCAAATGCCTTTGCCACATAGCTTTCTGTTCCAAGGAAGCCTGCTGCTATAAGCACAAGCTCTGCCGGGAGCTTTTTCTCTGATCCCTCTACCGGAACCATCATGAATCTGCCTGTCTTCTCGTCCTTTTTACTCTCAAGACTTACAATTGTAAGCTCCTTCAGGTTGCCGTTTTTGTCCTTGTGGAACTCTTTTACGGTTGTCTTGTAGATACGTGGATCATGTCCGAATACCGCAATGGCTTCCTCCTGGCCGTAGTCTGTTTTTAAGACCTTTGGCCACTGTGGCCACGGATTGTTTGCGGCACGCTCTGTAGGCGGACAAGGCATCATCTCAAGCTGTGTGACTGATTTGGCGCCCTGACGGATTGCAGTTCCGACACAGTCGTTTCCTGTGTCACCGCCACCGATAATGACCACATTTTTGCCCTTTGCAGATACAAACTTGCCGTCTGTCAGGTTTGAATTTAAAAGGCTCTTTGTATTCTGGGTAAGGTAATCAACAGCAAAGTAAATACCCTTTGCATCTCTTCCGTCTGCCTTTATGTCTCTTGGATTTTTGGCACCACAGCAAAGGATTACCCTGTCATACTTCTTGTAAAGCTCTGCCGGCTTTATATCCTTTCCGACATCACAGCCTGTGACAAAATGAATGCCCTCTTCCTTCATTATATTAACTTTTCTGTCAATAATGCTCTTATCGAGCTTCATATTTGGAATACCATACATGAGCAGGCCACCGACGCGGTCCTCTCTCTCATATACTGTAACCTCATGGCCTCTCTGGTTAAGCTGGTCTGCGGCCGCAAGTCCTGAAGGACCCGAACCAATGATTGCCACCTTCTTGCCAGTTCTGACCTTTGGTGGCTTTGGAGCTGCATATCCGTTTGCATATGCAGTCTCTATTACACCATGCTCATTGTCCCTGACTGATACCGGACTGCCCCAGTGTCCACATGTACATGCCTTCTCGCACAGTGCCGGGCAGACTCTTGATGTAAACTCAGGGAAATTATTGGTCTTGTGCAGACGATTATATGCCTGCTCCCAGTTGCCGGTATATACAAGGTCGTTCCACTCCGGAACCAGGTTATGCAGAGGACAGCCTGATGTCATGCCTGCTATTGTCATTCCCGACTGGCAGAAAGGAACTCCGCAGTCCATACAACGGGCAGCCTGTTTCTGCTGATTTTCTTTTGAAAGGAACACATGGAACTCGTTAAAGTTCTTAATACGCTCCTTTGGCTCTACAGACGCCGCTTCGCATCTGTCATATTCCATAAATCCTGTTGGTTTTCCCATTATCTGCGTCCTCCTTAGCCTCTTGTGCTGGCATAAAATGCCTCAATCTGTGCCTGCTCTGCGTTAAGACCCTTTTCTTCCATCTGTACAATAGCCATCTGCATACGGTTGTAATCGTAAGGAATAACCTTCTTGAACTTAGGAAGATACTCACTGAAATGATCAAGGATTTCCTTACCTTTTTCTGAATTTGTAAGTGTTACATGCTCTTTTATCATTTCCTTAAGCTCTAACACATCGTACTTGTTTGAGACCTCCTCAGTAAATACCATCTGCTTGTTGGTTCTCATGTAAAGGTCATTGTCCTCATCAAGCACATATGCTATTCCACCGCTCATACCTGCCGCAAAGTTTTTTCCGGTCTTTCCAAGGATAACTACGCGGCCACCTGTCATGTACTCACAGCCATGATCGCCGACACCCTCAACTACTGCTGTTGCACCGGAATTTCTTACGCAGAAACGCTCACCGGCAACACCGTTTATGAAGGCCTTACCGCTTGTAGCTCCGTAAAGTGCCACGTTTCCGATGATGATATTATCATCCTTCTCAAACTTGACTCCTGCAGGTGGATATACGATGAGCTTTCCACCTGAAAGACCCTTTCCGAAGTAATCATTTGAATCTCCGACAAGCTCAAGTGTAAGTCCCTTAGGGATAAATGCTCCAAAGCTCTGTCCGCCTGCACCGTTACACTTGATAACAAATGTGTCTTCATCCAGCGTATCGTCATATTTCTTTGTAATCTCAGAACCAAATATTGTTCCGAGAGATCTGTTTGTATTTGTTACCTCAATCTCAATCGCGCGCTTTTGTCCGCTCTCAAGTGCGCTCTTAAGCTGTGTCATGATCTCAGTCATATCCTTTGTCTTTGAAAGCTCAAAGTCATATACCTGCTTAGGATCGAATATAACACTCTGCTTTTTGCCGTCAAACGGATTATTAAGTATGCAGTCAAGGTCAATCTTTGACTGTCTCTCGCTTAGATTATCACGCTTTTTTAAGAGATCTCCACGTCCAACGAGCTCATCCACTGTCTTTACACCAAGCTTTGCCATATACTCACGAAGCTCTTCAGCGATGAAACGCATGAAGTTCTCAACGTACTCCGGCTTTCCTGCAAAGCGCTTACGAAGCTCAGGGTTTTGTGTGGCAATTCCTGCCGGACATGTATCTAAGTTACATACTCTCATCATTACGCAGCCCATTGTTACAAGCGGAGCTGTCGCAAAACCGAATTCCTCGGCTCCAAGACACGCTGCTATTGCCACATCACGGCCACTCATCAGCTTACCGTCTGTCTCAATTCTTACTTTATTTCTAAGACCATTCATAAGAAGAGTCTGGTGTGTCTCTGCAAGTCCAAGCTCCCATGGAAGCCCCGCATTGTGGATTGAGCTGCTAGGTGCGGCTCCTGTTCCTCCGTCGTAGCCTGAGATAAGCACTACCTGTGCTCCGGCCTTTGCAACGCCTGCCGCAACAGTTCCTACACCGGCCTCAGAAACGAGCTTGACTGAGATTCTTGCATCTCTGTTTGCATTCTTTAAGTCGAATATAAGCTGCTCCAAATCCTCGATAGAATAAATATCGTGGTGTGGTGGTGGAGAGATGAGTGCAACACCCGGTGTTGAAAGTCTTGTCTTTGCAATCCAAGGATAAACCTTCTTTCCAGGTAAGTGTCCGCCCTCACCCGGCTTAGCACCCTGTGCCATCTTAATCTGAATCTCCTGTGCGCTTGTTAAGTATCTGCTTGTGACACCAAAACGTCCTGAAGCAACCTGCTTGATTGCTGAACAGCGGTTCTTTCCGTCTTTGCCGATTGTGAGACGATCCTTGTCCTCTCCACCCTCGCCGGTATTTGATTTTCCGTGCAGATGGTTCATGGCAATTGCAAGTGTCTCATGTGCTTCCTTTGAAATAGATCCGTATGACATAGCACCTGTCTTGAAACGTGTCACAATTGAGTCAACGCTCTCAACCTCCTCGAGCTTGACACCTTTCTTAGGATAGTTGAAATCCATAAGTCCACGGATGTTTGTATTTTTCTCTTCCTCGTCCACAAGTGCTGTGTACTGCTTGAACAGATTGTAGTCACCGCGCTGTGTCGACTGCTGGAGAAGATGGATTGTAGCCGGATTGTACAGATGGTCATCAGCTCCGCTTCTCATCTTGTGTCTGCCCTTGCTGTCAAGTGTAACATCTGTCTCAAGTCCGAGCGGATCGTAGGCCGCAGAGTGAAGCTCATTCACATCGTTCTCGATATCCTGTAATGTAATTCCACCGATACGGCTTACTGTATTTGTGAAATACTTATCAATAACACTCTTGTCAATACCGATTGCCTCAAAAATCTTTGAGCCCTGATATGACTGGATGGTTGAAATACCCATCTTTGCTGCAATTTTTACGATACCTGTGATGATTGCATGGTTGTAATCATCGATTGCTGCATAATAATCCTTGTCAAGCATATGCTCGTCAACAAGCTGCTTAACTGTATCCTGTGCCAGATAAGGGTTGATTGCACTTGCACCAAAGCCAAGCAGTGTAGCAAAATGATGAACCTCTCTTGGCTCTCCTGACTCAAGAATGAGCGAAAGCGATGTTCTCTTTTTTGTCTTTACAAGATACTGCTGCAATGCAGCAACTGCAAGCAGTGAAGGAATTGCAACGTGGTTCTCATCAACACCCCTGTCTGAGAGGATAATAATGTTGGCTCCGTCCCTATATGCACGGTCAGCCTCTATATAAAGTCTGTCTACTGCTTTCTCAAGACTTGTGTTCTTGTAATATATAATAGGTAAAACCTCTACCTTAAAGCCATCGGCCTTTAAATTCTTAATTTTCATAAGGTCAGTGTTTGTAAGGATTGGGTTGTTAATCTTAAGTACACGGCAATTTTCCGGCTTCTCCTCAAGCACGTTTCCGGCCTCACCGATATAGAGTGTGGTTGATGTGACAACCTCCTCACGGATTGAATCGATAGGCGGGTTTGTTACCTGTGCGAAGCGCTGCTTAAAGTAGTTGAATAACGGCTCCCTGTTACCTGATAAAGCTGCAAGCGGTGTATCAGTACCCATTGCTGCTGTGCCCTCAACACCATTTTTAGCCATCGGAAGGATTGAATCCTTGAGCGACTCATATGTGTAACCGAAGGCTCTCTGCATTCTCTGGCGCTCTTCCTTTGTATACTCAGGTACTCTCTGGTTAGGAATCTTTAAATCCTTAAGATTTACCATGTATCTGTCAATCCACTCACCATAAGGCTGCTTGTCTGCATATCTCTCCTTGAGCTCATCATCATCTATGATTTTTCCTGCAACAGTATCCACAAGGAGCATCTTTCCCGGACGGAGACGATCCTTTTTCACAATCTTTGTAGGGTCAATCTCAAGTACTCCGACTTCAGATGAAAGGATAAGATAATCATCATCTGTCACATAGTAACGTGATGGACGAAGTCCGTTTCTGTCAAGCACTGCTCCGACTAAATCACCATCTGAGAATACGATTGAAGCCGGGCCATCCCATGGCTCCATCATTGTAGCGTAATACTGGTAGAAATCCTTCTTCTTCTGAGTCATGATTGAATTGTTTGCCCATGGCTCAGGAATCATTATCATAACAGCAAGTGGAAGCTCCATACCACTCATTACCAAGAATTCAAGCGCATTATCAAGCATTGCTGAGTCAGATCCTGCCGCATTGATAACCGGCAAAACCTTCTGGAACTCTTTTTTAAGCTTTGGAGACTCCATGTTCTCCTCACGGGCTGACATCTTGTCAGAGTTTCCAAGAATAGTGTTAATCTCACCATTGTGCACGATAAATCTGTTTGGATGAGATCTCTCCCAGCTTGGGTTTGTATTTGTAGAGAATCTTGAATGTACTGTGGCGATTGCTGACTCATAATCAGGATCCTGTAAATCCATGAAGAACTGTCTGAGCTGCTCTACAAGGAACATTCCCTTATATACGATTGTTCTGCTTGAGAAGGAAACCACATATGTATTGTCGTTTGACTGCTCGAAAACACGTCTTGCAACATACAGCTTTCTGTCAAACTCAAGTCCTCTCTCAACATCCTCAGGTCTTTTTACAAAGCACTGCATGATGCATGGCATACAGTCTCTGGCTTTTTTAGAAAGCTTATCAGGCTCTGTAGGCACTTCTCTCCATCCGAGAAACTCAAGTCCTTCCTTCTCCACGATAACCTCAAGCATCTTCTTTGCCTGAATAGTCTTGAACTCATCATTAGGAAAGAAAAACATTCCCACACCGTAATCTCTTTCGTCTCCAAGATCTATTCCAAGTGGCTTTGTAACCTTCTTAAAAAACTTATGAGAAATCTGAAGCAGGATGCCGACACCGTCTCCCGTCTTACCATCAGCGTCTTTTCCGGCTCTGTGCTTTAAGTTCTCAACAATCTTTAAAGCATTCTCGACTGTCTCATGTGTTTTGATACCTTTGATATTTACTACTGCACCAATTCCACAGTTATCATGCTCATAGCGTGGATCATATAATCCCTTAGCTGTGGCTGTGCTTTCATTCCATTGTTTACTCATAGGTTCTTCCTTTCCTAGTGTAAATTTGTTAACGGATAACTTATTAAGAAGTGAATCATTTCCTGTTTATGATTTTACAACGATGAAAGCTCAATGTAAATAGTTTTTTTCTCGCTATTGTCTGATTATTTGAAAACTTAATATTATAAAGTTATTTTTCTGACTATAGCCGTATTTTTGTCTTATTTATAAGGTTATACGCACAATTTACTATTTTAAATTTCAAAACTTTTTTCAATAACTCATGTAAAAAAAAAGTTCTTATAACAAATTGTGTCTGAATTGTGTATGTATTACAGTAGCTTTTCATGTCTTATATCATAAAAAAATCAGCTATACTTTTTATTGTATAGCTGATTTTTATAAACATCCGGTAACTATCCTAAATCGCATTGCTCATATTCATAAAGCTGCACGATACTTGTACTTTGTCTGCGCTCCGTTTCGCTTCATGCTAAACAACTCACTCTGAGTGTTTTACATAATAATAAAATATCACAGCACCAATACCAAGGCACATGACAGATACCACCCATGCCATTACACTGCCATCAACAGTCCACTTCAAAATACCGGTCTCTGTCCTTATGACTGCAAACGCATTTGCGGTGATATGCCCAATCATGGCCGCATACACATGCCCTGACTTATACATAAAAGCTGCAAGCACAAGGCCAAGTAAAAAAGCATAGACAAACTGCACTATATTAAAATGAATGAGCCCAAACAAAAGCGCCGACAAAAATACAGCCTGTGGCACATTCATTATTTTGCGCATATTTCCAAATACAATGCCTCTGAAAACAAGCTCCTCCATAATCGGAGAAAGAATTGCCGAGCCAATCATCTCAATTACAAGAGTGCTTGCATAGAAGCTCTCATTCGCCCTGGCATATCCTTCTGAGAGCCCGATAAGCGGTGACATTGTGATGATATTATTGAGCGCAAATGAAATGAAAAGTGTAATCACAATCACCCAGAGCACATTTATAAAAAGTGCCCTGTCTATCTTTGGTTTTTTAACAAACATCTGCTGTGTCGGCTTATAGCTTGCAAAATACATAAATGGTATTGTAATTGCTGCAGATATTATCTGCGCTATCATGTATGTCGAAGCTGTGTGTCCGATAAACGCAAAAATAAAGTACATTGCGCTCAGAAAAACAATGTAGTAAAGCACAATCGGGACAATTATCTCCCACACTATCGCTCTTAATTTTAAATTCTTATTCATGAAATCCCATTCCTATCTACTGTTTATAACCTCAGGTCTCAATGCATTGCATTTTCATAAAAGCTAATCGAAAAGCCTGGAAAGTACATCAGGAAGCTGCCTTATATCATCTATCACAGCTTTTGCACCGGCACTCACCATCTCGTTAACATCTCCAAATCCAAAGCTTACCGCTATGCTTGGCACATTGACACGATTTGCTCCCTCGATATCAAACATAGTATCTCCGATTAAACACATCTCATCCCTTGGAATGTCTGACCACCGGCGCATCACCTCGTTAAGCACCTCTTCCTTTGTATCTATCCTGCCGTCAAATGTAGCTCCGACCACCTCATCAAACATATCCAGTATTCCAAAATGCTCCAAAATACGCTCACACGATTTTCCGGCTTCGATGATGCAAGTCCTATCCTATATCCGGCTGCTTTAAGCGCCTCTATGCATTCCTTTACTCCCGGAAAAAGCGAACATTCAAATATACCTATTTTGTTATAGCGTTCTCTGTACTTTCCGACCGCTTCAAGTGCTCTCTCCTTAGTAAATCCGTAATGCTCCATAAATGTGTTTATGAGCGGCGGTCCTATAAAGAAAAACAGACTGTTTCTGTCCGGCTCATCTATGCCAAAGTGTGAAAGTGCATATTGTGCCGACTTTGTGATGCCCTCTGATGAGTCAATCAGAGTTCCGTCCAAATCAAATAATATTGCTTTCATTTGTTATCTCCATTGCTTTAAATTTATTGTACTTTTAATTAAAATGCTAGGTCAGTATCTCATTTAACACGCGTCCGACAGCATCGGCAAACTCGTTAATACTCTTTATCTTCACTAAACTTCTGCCGAATATCTTTGTTGCAAGCTCACTGTCATGCGCACTTCCCATGAAGATGCCAATTACGTCTATTCCATGGTTTTTAAGCCTCTGCACCTCATTTACGGTGTCTTTAACAGCAAGAGCATCAGTGTACTCCCTGTCCTTATAAAAGGCTCCCTCCCCTGCTATCTGATCATCCTGGGGACTTGCATCCGAAAACATGAAAAGTAACTTCTTGGGCTTTGGACTTAGCTCCATCAGATGTGATGCCGCGCGCAGAGCAAGACCATCCCTGTTATTTCCTGCCGCAACAAAATGAAACAGCTCATCCTCCACACCATAATCATCATATTCCTTAAAAATGTGCATCACCGTGTAGCCTCTTATGCTGCAGTATGAGTAAATCTGCACCGGTATGCCACAATTTGTCAGGCTCTTTGACAGTACATATGCCTGTGCTGCTATCTTCTGCTGCATCTGTTTTCTGGAAGAAGACGCATCCATCAGTATGTCGACAGAAAAGCCCGGCGTCTCCACCTCATCTTTTCGCTCAAAAACACGCGGATTGTCCAAGTACAGGGCCTTCCATACTCTTGAAGGCTTTATCCTGCCATGTGTGGAGGCATCCATAAATGTCTCATCTGCTGTCTCCAGGTGCATTCTAAGGCTTTCTGTAAGTCTCCTTATACTGTTTTGATACACTGCCATATTTTTTTCAAAATGCTCTTTATTCTTGTCGTATTGCATGGCTGTCTCTTTTGTAAATGCAAGAATTTCCCTGCGCTCTCTTTTGTTGTCAATCTCATCAGGTACAGTCTGCTTTTTCTCCGATAAAATACCTCTGGTAAAAAGCAAGTGACAGTTTTTGTGATTTCCTACACAGAGCTTTTTCTCCAGCTCGGCCTGCTGCCTGTCAGAATACATGCTTTTTCCAAAACAGGCTGTCACATACCGCTTCGCTTCTATTGGATCTTTCTGCAGTGCAAACTGCAACAGATATCTCTTTGAATGCTCCATAGACAAAGCTGCTGTATCCGAGGCCATATTTTTATCATAAAAGCTATTCGCTCTGACATACTGTGTGCTGACTTTTCCTATTGAGTGAAATGCTCCTGCTACCTTCTGCAAGAAATATATGCCCTGCGGCTTTGCCACCTTTATCGGCTTATACGAGAAATACTTCCACAGATTTTCTCTCGTTTTTTCTATAATCTCATCCGTTGTCATATCAGGTGTAAAACAAAAAGCATGCAGTATCTCTTCATCCTCTTTGCAAAGACCTGATGGTTTTCCAAGTATCCTTCTGCAATGTGCATTTCTGATTATATCAATCCTCGAATACTCCCTGTTTTTATTGACTCCTGCAAGGCTCTTTTTCGCGTACTCAAGCCTTAAATCGTATAAGGCAGGTCTCGTTTGTCTCTCCTTTTCATACAGGGCATTTTCCAAACCTATCCATAAAAGACCCTCATAAAGCATAGCGTTTTTTCCTGTCAGCTGATTGAATAAGGCATCTATCTTGTCATGCTCATACCACTTGTATTCAAGCCCAATAATCAGATTAAGGTAAATATCCGCAGTGCCATCCGGTGCAAATGCCAGAAAAAGCGGCTCTATGTCATAATCACAGGCCGCCATCCATATGAAGTTTCTTGCTCTTTTTGCTTCCTTTATATCCTGTTCTTCCATATGTTCCATTCCTTCATATGTCACAAGCTCATATCAACAAAACAGCTGCTCTCCGCTCATCTTCCTTGAGATTCTTGCACGGATTGTATCACGGATAAGCGTCTGCTCATATTCATCAAGCTCTTGTTTGTTATACCCATATCCAGAGCTGTATATATATTTAAGCCCTTTTCCATCATACCAATTGAACCGATGAGACCACGCAGATCAAGTGCCTTTGATGATATCTCGCCATTTTTGCACTTGGTATGCAGTTCAAGAAATACCTCCGCAAGCTCATTTGCTCCCGCTTCACGTATTGCAGGATAATGTTCCTTTATGAGCTTCACAAGGCTCTCTTTTGAAATCATAGGCATCCGGATTACCGCAAAACGTGATACAAGAGCCTCATTTAGCTCCTTTGTGCCTGCATAGCCGTAATTCATCGTGGCAATAAATCTTGTTGCCGGATGAAGCGACAGTCTGTCATAGCCCGGCACATCTATTGTACGTCTGAAATCAAGTGTGGCATGAAGCACTGCCATAGCTTCACTTTTTGCCATATTTATCTCATCAAGTACCGCAAAGCCGCCTGTTTTTGCGGCTGTATACACAGGTCCCGGCCTGAAGGTTACTTCTCCGGCGCTAAACGTATCGGTTCCGATAAGTGATGCTGCATCCATATTTACGTGAAATGACACATCCCAGCGTGGTCTGTTAAATACACCTGCCAGATTCTCTGCGAAAAGATTCTTTCCTGTGGCCTTTTCTCCTACTAAAAGCAGATTTTCTCCACATAAAACGGCGGTTATAGCCTGCTCCCACACATCGCTTCCGTAATAAAATTGTGTAGGCACGGGGATTCTTGACTCATACTCCTTGTCCACCGGATACTGCGAGCGAAACTTTTCAATTTCCTTAATCAGATTTTCTGAAATGCCAAGCTCTCTTAATTTGTCCAACAAGCTCATCGCTTCCTTTCATGTCAGGTATTTTAACTGTTCTAAGGCCATACATACTCAAAACCGTACACAGTTTATGCTTTACGCTATATTGTCATGCGGTATATTATTTCTTCACGCCCTTAGTGTCACGGTTTGCAATGTGCAGCCTGTGAAGCGCCACCTGCTTACCCTTTACCTCGACCTCTTTTTCCTCCTGGTCATAAAGCAGATAAATGTCAGTAAGCTCATCCTCTCTGTCAAGCCTCATTCCCCTGACACCTACTGCTGCCTTTTTCTTTTCAGGAATAGTGCTACAGTCGATTCGAAGGAACATCTCCTTCTTTGAACGCATTACCATTGTAGCATTCTCTGAAAGCATGTCAACAAATAACAGCTCATCATCATCCATGAGCTTTGTGGCCTGCGAGGTCTTTCGTGTCACCACAAACTCAGCACCATCCACGAGCTTTATCATGGCTGACTTCGTTCCAAATATAAGCTTGTGCTTTTCAACATCCATAAGAGGCGCTATAAATACTATATCCTCCTTACTGCTGTCATAGTTGCTTACATTGTCAATAGGTGTACCCTTGTCACGGAATTTGCCGTAAGGCAGGTCTAACACCTTGACAAGATGCATGTTTCCGTTGTTTGTGAAAATGCACAGCTTATCTATATTTTTGACCTTTAATATCAGCTTGTTCTCTGCGTCAGCTGTATCTTTGTTTCTATCATAGGTTGAAGTATCTACTGTCTTCACATAGCCGAAGCGGTCCATAAGCAGCACTACATCCGATACCTCAAGCTCTTTTTTGACCACAACAGCTTCCTCGAGATTGTCAAGCTCTGTGCGTCTGTCCCTTGCATACTCCTTGCGGAACGCTTTAAGCTCCTTCATAATGACCTTTGCCATGGATGAGCGATGCTCTAAAATATCGCTGTACTCTGCAATCTTTGCCCTGGTCTCCTCGTGCTCCTTAATCAGAGCCTCAATTTCGAGTCCAATCAGCTTGTACAGACGCATTTCAAGGATAGCAGCTGCCTGACGCTCAGTAAAGCAAAGCTGGGCTGCCATGGCTTCTGAAGCCTTTGACTTGAATTTAATCCCCTCTGTCTCTCCGTTTATGAGACATGCCTTTGCCATTTTCTGGTCACGGCTTCCTCTTAATATTTCAATAATCAGATCTATCACGTTGCAGGCCTTTATAAGTCCCTGCTGTATTTCTTCTTTCTCCTGCTCCTTTGCAAGAAGTGTCTCATACTTTCTTTTTGCAATCTCATACTGGAAATTGACATGATGCCTTATGATGGGTACAAGACCAAGCGTCTCAGGTCTTCCATTTGCGACGGCCAGCATATTTACACCGAAAGTGTCCTCCAGCTTTGTCTTTTTATACAAAAGGTTCTTAAGTGCCTCAACATCAGCACCTTTTTTAAGCTCTAAGACAATTCTTATTCCCTCTTTCGATGACTGGTTGGTTATGTCCACAATATCCGTTGTCGCTTTTGACTCGACAAGTGAATAGACATCATTTAAGAATTTTCCTATATTGGCACCAATCATTGTGTATGGGATTTCCGTAATGACAAGCTTGTCCTTTCCTGCCTTACCCTTCTCTATTTCGATTCTTCCACGGATTTTTATCTTTCCCTGTCCGGTCTCATATATTGCTGCAAGATCATCCTGATTTGCAACAATGCCTCCTGTCGGAAAATCAGGTCCCTTTATATACTGCATCATCTCGCAGTGGTGATATCAGGATTTTTCATATAAGCAATCACACCGTCCACCACCTCGCCAAAATTGTGTGGCGGAATACTTGTAGCCATGCCGACTGCTATACCCTCAGCTCCATTTATCAAAAGGTTCGGCACCTTGACCGGAAGCACCTCTGGCTCTTTTTCTGTCTCGTCGTAGTTTGGAATGAAATCAACCACATTTTTGTCAAGATCAGCAAGATATGCTTCCTGTGTGATTTTTTGAAGTCTTGCCTCAGTATAACGCATGGCAGCGGCTCCGTCTCCCTCGATTGAGCCAAAATTACCGTGTCCATCGATAAGCGGCATGCCCTTTTTGAAATCCTGTGCCAAAACAACCATCGCATCATAGATTGATGAATCGCCGTGCGGATGATATTTACCCATTGTATCACCGACTATACGCGCACTCTTTCTATATGGCTTGTCGTACCTGATGCCCAGCTCATGCATATCATAAAGTGTACGCCTTTGTACAGGCTTAAGCCCATCGCGCACATCCGGCAGGCTCTTGCTATAATGACACTCATCGCATAGTCAATATATGATTTCTGCATCAGCTCCGAATATTCGGTCTGAATTATATTGTTGTCTACATTGTTATCTATATTTCTATCCATGTCTTTCTCCGATTATAAATACTGCTTAACTATTCAGAACCACTGAGAACCAAAAGCTGCTGCGTCATGCTTATACATCAAGCTCCGCGTCATGCGCATGCTCGTATATGAACTCTTTTCTCGGTGGCACATCACTACCCATAAGCAGTGATGTCACATCATTTGCCAGGCGTCCATCCTCTATTTCAATACGCTTTAGCATCCTTGTTGCGGGATTTAGTGTGGTATCCCAGAGCTGATCCGCATCCATCTCTCCAAGACCCTTATATCTTTGCAACGTAAACTTGCCTGTATGTGTCTTTCTGTACTTGTCAAGCTCCGCATCGTCATACAAATATTTTTCCTCGCCCTTTGACGGAATAGCCTTGTAAAGCGGAGGCATGGCAACATATACATGTCCCTCTAAAATAAGCTCAGGCATAAACCTGAAGAACAGAGTCAAAAGCAGTGTGGAGATATGAGCTCCGTCCACATCGGCATCGGCCATAATGATGATTTTGTCATAACGAAGCTTTGTTATATCAAAATCATTTCCATACCCTTCCGAAAATCCGCAGCCAAACGCATTTATCATTGTCTTTATTTCAGCGTTTGCCAGTACCTTATCAATACTTGCCTTTTCAACATTCAAAATCTTGCCTCGAATCGGCATGATTGCCTGAAACATACGGTTTCTTGCCATCTTTGCCGAGCCTCCGGCCGAATCTCCCTCGACTATGAAAATCTCGCACTTAGAAGCATCCCTGCTCTCACAGTTTGCAAGCTTTCCGTTTGAATCAAAGGAAAACTTCTGCTTTGTGAGCAGATTGGTCTTTGCCTTCTCCTCAGCTTTTCTAATCTTTGCGGCCTTCTCAGCACATGATATTACCGTCTTTAAGACCTCAAGATTCTTGTCAAAATAAAGCGGTACCTCGTCATTTGTCACCTTGGCAGTTGCACGGTTTGCATCCTGATTGTCAAGCTTTGTCTTTGTCTGACCCTCGAATCTAGGTCAGGATGCTTTACTGACACTACAGCAGTCATGCCGTTTCTGACATCTGCTCCGTTGAAATTCGCATCCTTGTCCTTTAATATACCAAGCTCTCTGGCATATGAATTGATAATACCTGTAAAGGCTGTCTTAAAACCTGTGATATGCGCTCCACCCTCAGAATTGTATATATTGTTGCAAAAACCAAGTATATTTTCATGGAACTCGCTTGTATACTGAAAAGCCACCTCAACCTTTATATTCTCACTCTCTCCTGTAAAGTAAATGACATCATGCAGCTTTTCTATATTTTTATTTAAATCCTTTACAAAACCGATAATACCCTCAGGCTCATGATACTCAATATGCTCTGTCGCATCGCCTCGTTTGTCCTCGTATATGATTGTAAGCTTCGGATTGAGATATGCAGTCTCCTTCAGTCTGTTCTTTACATCCTCTTCCTTGAATCTTGTCTTCTCAAAAATCTCCGGATCCGGCAGGAAATTAATCTTTGTTCCTGTTTTTTTGGTTTTGCCTAAAGTAGGAAGCAGGCCATTTTCAAGCTCCACGACAGGAACACCCTTTTCATATCTGTCATGGTGGATATAGCCATCTCTGCTTATCTCCACATCCATATATGTGGATAATGCATTTACAACCGACGAACCAACTCCGTGCAGACCTCCACTGGTCTTATATACAGAATTGTCGAATTTACCTCCTGCGTGCAGTGTCGAGAATACAACACGCGCTGCAGATACCCCCTTAGCATGCATACCTACAGGTATTCCACGTCCGTTATCCTCCACCGTACACGAACCGTTTTTCTCAAGAGTTACCCTTATGGTATCACAGGCACCTGCCAGATGCTCATCTACGGAGTTGTCCACAATCTCATATATCAGATGGTTTAGTCCCTTGGTTGTGACACTTCCTATATACATACCCGGTCTTTTTCTGACTGCCTCAAGTCCTTCTAAAATTGCTATGCTCTTCTCATCGTATGTTTGCTTCTTGGCCATACTTGTCTCCTACTTCTTTAAATTGCGTAATAATTATATTATCTGCCCTGCCTGCTATCCTTGATATGCGCTAACACCATCGTTGCTATTTTGAATATCATAGCATCATCAAAGGTTCTGATATCAAGACCTATCGACTTCTCAATACGCTCTAGCCTGTACACAAGCGTATTTCTATGCACATAAAGCTGTCTTGCAGTCTCTGAAATGTTCAGATTGTTCTCGAAGAACTTGGAGATTGTAGACATTGCCTCCTCATCATCAAGTATCTGTGGCACCTCATCACCAAAAACCTCACGGATAAACATCTCACACAGACTCATTGGAAGCTGATAAATAAGTCTTCCTATGCCCAGCCTGTCATATGCCATAATTTCCTTTTCCACATAAAACAGCCTGCCGACCTCAAGCGCCATTTTTGCCTCCTGATAAGACTCTGCAATCTTTGGAAGAACATCCGTCGGATTGCCATAGCCCACCCGTACCTTAATCATAGCCTCTGCAAGCAGATTGTCAACCAGACTTCCTGCAATAGATGAAAGCTTTTCCTGAAGCTTTGGTGAATCTATGTCCTCAACATCCTTTACCAGTACTACATTATGCTCATCCATCGCCACCACAAAATCACCGCTTCTGATATCTGCCAGATTCTTTACAAGCTCAACTGCTATCTCATTGCTGTTCTTTCCGGTATCTATAACATATACTACTCGTTTTCTGTTTTCTATATGTAATTTCTTGGCACGATTTATTATATCAGAACCAAGCATATTGCCAAGAAGAATATTCTGAATAAAATTATTTCTGTCATATCGCTCTGACTCACCGAGCACAAGTGTACGAAGCTGACAAACTGCCATCCTGCCTATTACAAGATTCTCACTCGTATACGGCAGAACATTACGAGCACATACTCAAGCTCTGAATCAATTTCAACCGCAAATGCGATTGCATCGTTTTTTTCCTTAACATCCTCTTCGGATACTATAAACTCCTTCACAAAAATGTCGCTATGTTCCGGCTCTTCCACCGTACCTGTCAGATGCTTTCCCTTGGCTGAGTATAAAATCGCATCAAACGAAGTAATATTTTTTATTTCCTCAAGTGATTTTTTCAGTTTCTGATTCGTAATCATATTCTTATCCTCTCATTACTGTTCTGACGTAGGCAAGTAAAAAGCTTCCACAAGTCATAAGCTGTAACCCTGTTATAATTTAACACCGTAACTTAACTTTTCAGAACCTCACACACATTCGCAAAAGAAAACCGGGTGTAAATTATACACCCGGTCTGTCAATTTACAACTATTTAATTTTAACGAACTAGTTGGTAATTGTCAATTCAGTTTCTTTATCAAATACATGAATCTTGTTTGGATCAAATGCAAGCTCAATGTGATCACCGTAACGAGCCGGTGTATCTGAATCAACTCTTGCTGACATATTTGCTCCTGCAACTGTGAAGTATAATAATACCTCTGCACCAAGTAACTCATATCCTGTAACATCTGAATCAATCTTGCATGTAGCAAATTTATCAAGATGCTCTGCTGAATCGTAGATATCCTCAGGTCTGATACCGAATACTACGTTCTTTCCAGCATAACCGCCATCGATAAGCTTCTTAGCCTTTGCCTCTGGAAGCTCAACCTGATATTTATCGAATTTAAGGAATGCCTTTGCTCCCTCAACAACACACTGAGCATCTACAAAGTTCATCTGTGGTGATCCGATGAATCCTGCAACGAACAGGTTGTTTGGCTGATTGTAAAGCTTCTGTGGGCTGTCTACCTGCATGATAACACCATCTTTAAGAACAACGATTCTTGTTCCAAGTGTCATAGCCTCTGTCTGATCATGTGTAACGTAGATGATTGTTGCACCTAATCTGTTATGTAATGAAGAAATCTCAGATCTCATCTGTACACGAAGCTTTGCATCAAGGTTTGATAAAGGCTCATCCATAAGGAATACCTTAGGATTACGAACGATTGCACGACCCATGGCAACTCGCTGTCTCTGTCCACCTGAAAGAGCCTTTGGCTTACGGTCTAATAATTTCTCAAGGTCAAGGATTCTTGCTGCCTCCTCAACTTTTGCCTTAATCTCATCCTTTGGAACTTTTCTAAGCTTAAGTCCAAATGCCATGTTGTCAAATACTGTCATATGTGGGTAAAGAGCGTAGTTCTGGAATACCATTGCGATATCACGATCCTTTGGCTCTACGTCATTCATAACTTTTCCGTCGATGATAAGCTCTCCTGAAGAAATCTCCTCAAGACCTGCGATCATACGAAGTGTTGTTGATTTTCCACATCCTGAAGGTCCTACGAAGATGATGAACTCTTTATCTTCTACTTCAAGGTTGAAATCCTTAACTGCCTCAAATCCGTTTGGATAAACTTTGCAAATGTTCTTTAATGATAAACTTGCCATTTTAAAAATACCTCCTAAGTATTATGTACATATATGTAACTGTTCAGTGCCATGACTGTCTGTTACCTTGTTTCTTTGTATCTTTATAATACAAAACATATCGTCAATTGGCTATAGTCAATCCGCCAAATAATTTAACGTGTTGTTGTCATTATGACGAAACACAGTCTGATATCGAAACAATTACAAGGCAATTACTGCAATAAACGTACTAATTACAGCTTAGAATATCCAAAGCCATTGACCATAGCCTCAATTGGCAGCCCCTTCTTGCAGAATGGACACTCTGTAACAGGATATGTCTGGTAGTTTACCACATCATCGTCATCGAACAGCTTATCAATCTTTACTCCATTGACCTCATCGATGGTTGAGAATATGGACGCAATACATGTGACCATACCGCCATAATAGTTGATACACTCCATAGCTCTTCTGATTGTCTCACCTGTTGTGGTAGTTGCCAGAAGAAGTACAACGTGCTTGCCATCTATAGCGCCCTTATTGTTATCCCTGAAAAGCATCTGTCCGTTGTTAATCTCAGGCGATACAACGTAAATTGTCTCGTGCTTATTCACAGACATAAGTCCGTTTCGCTCAATCTCCTGGCTTAAGAAGGCACCAATCATTTCTGTTCCATCCATACATACGATTGTATCTATATATGAATGATGCGGTACCTTGGTGTAAAGAGCCTTTGCAGCTTCCTTTGCCTCGGACACACGGGTCTTGATGCTTGTCACATCTACATAATAATTAATATGCGAATGACTTGTAGCGAAATGTCCCGGTATAGCATGTAAGTTTAAGCCTGCACTCTCCTTTGATTTAAATTTTACAATACGATTTTCCATGATAAGTCCCCCTTTTTAAGTAAAGATTAGTTTTAATTGTAACTCATTTGTGATTAATTAGCTCCTGTAGAACCGAATCCACCTGCACCACGCTTCGTATCAGAAAGCTCTGACACCTCATTAAACTCAACAGCCAGATATGGCATGACCACAAGCTGCGCTATACGATCTCCGGGATTAATAGTGCGTGCCTGCGTTCCATCATTGTGAAGAGCCACAATATACTCTCCCCTGTAATCACTGTCACACACACCCACGCAGTTTGCCGGGCGAAGTGCCTGCTTTGCAGCTAAACCACTTCTGGCAAAAACTGCCCCAAAATATCCGTCAGGAATCTCTATCGAAAGCCCCGTGCCTATCTTTGCTGTCTCGTGTGGCTCAATGACAAGCTCCTTAGTAATGTCGGCATATAAATCATAGCCTGCTGCATATTCACTTCCCCTTGTAGATTTTGGCTGTGGTTGTCAATTTTTTTATATTTATTTTCATTTTATAATTTCCCCTGATATAATTTTATATATGACCGTCTATAGCCATTTATTACCCAACCTGTTAACTAATTATTTCCACTCCAGACTTGAGTGCTCAATCTTCCTGTCACGAAGCATAAGCTCTGAGACAGCCTCCTTTGCCGGCTTATCCTCAAAAAGCACTCTGTTTACTTCCTCGATAATCGGCATCCTTACATCATATTTTTCAGCAAGGGCAAGTGCAGCCTTTGCCGAATAGATGCCCTCTACAACCATCTTGACTTCTTTTGTTGCTTCATCCATTGTGTATCCCTGACCTATGAGCATTCCGGCCTTTCTATTACGGCTGTGACGACTCTCACATGTAACAATAAGGTCTCCGATACCTGTCAGTCCAAAAAGTGTCTCCGCCTTTGCTCCCATCTCAATCGCAAGCACAGATATTTCTGCAATTCCTCTGGTAATAAGCGCTGCCTTTGTATTATCTCCATAGCCAAGTCCGTCTGCCATGCCTGCTGCAAGTGCTATGACATTCTTGAGGGAGCCTCCAAGCTCCATTCCAAGCACATCAGGACTGGTATACACACGAAATACCTCATTCATAAAAAGATCCTGTACTATCTCAGCGGTCTTCTGTGTCCTTGCTCCTGCAACAACAGTCGTAGGAAGCAGCTGTCCGACCTCCTCTGCATGTGAAGGTCCACACATTACAGCCACATCAGCGCAAGGTATCTCACTCTCTACCACATCAGATATGGTCATAAGAGTGTTTTCTTCAATTCCCTTTGCCACACAGACAATTATCTGTCCTTCCTTCACAAACGGAGCCATTTTTACTGCTGTGCTTCTGGTGAATACAGAAGGTACCGCAAGTACAAGTATATCGTTATTTTTGATTGTTTCCTCTATATCTGTTGTAAAGGTAATGCTATCCGGAAGCTTTACTCCAGGAAGCTTATCAATATGCTCATGCTTTTCTTTAAGCATCTCAATCTCGCTCTCCACGATTGACCATATTTCAACAGAATGTCCGTTATTTGCAAGCACCAGGATAATGCTGTTCCCCAGCTTCCTGCACCTATAATACCTACTCTACTCATTTTCTATGCCTCATATTTTATATAATTATTATAATCAAAAACTATTATTTACTTTGCCTTCTGACCAAATTTATTTTCAGTTCCGCTTAAAAGTCTCTTGATATTGGCTCTGTGTCGCCAGATAGCCATCGCCGTAAAACAAGCAGCAAGTATATCAAACTCGACCGCATAATTGCCACTTACTCCAAGCAGCCCCATATGATTAAACACAATTGCCTGAATCAGAAACGATATAACAACCAGTATAGAACCAAGTGAGACATATCTTGTTATGGCTACAGCAAGAATAAACAATACCAGACATATCGGAGCCGCAATCGGACATACAGCAAGTATCACACCTGATGTACATGCTATTCCCTTTCCTCCCTTGAAATTGAGAAAGAATGGAAAATTGTGTCCAAGCACCGCTCCAAAGCCTGCATACAGCTCTATGCATTTAACAGCCTGTGGATATGTATTTCTATATATGAAATAAAATATCAAAACCGCTATGATTGCCTTGAACAAATCACCAAAGAAGGTAACTGCACCGGCCTTCCATCCAAGTGTCCGAAGCGTATTGGTGGTGCCTGAATTACCGCTTCCATGCTCTCTTACATCTATTCCATGTGCCTTACCATAAAAATATCCGGTCTGAAAGGTTCCAAAGAAATACCCTACGACCAATGCTAAAATCCTAGCCAGTATCATTTTACTCATTTTCCTTTCGTTCTCTTGTAATAAACTTAAGTGCAGTTCCCCTGAAACCAAATGTATCCCTGATTCTGTTCTCGAGATATCTGGTATATGAGAAATGCATAAGATTCTTGTCGTTTACAAAGATTACAAAGGTAGGCGGCTTAACCGAAACCTGAGTCACATAGTATATCTTAAGTCTCTTGCCCTTGTCTGTAGGCGGCTGCTGCATGGCAACTGCCTCCGTAACGATCTCATTTAGCACTCCTGTTGCAACACGCATTGAGTTATTTTCTATAACAACATCGATGAGCTCAAATATCTTGTTGAGTCTCTGACCTGATTTTGCCGAAATAAACAGTATCTCTGCATATGGTATAAAACTTAATATCTGTCGGATTTTCTCTGTGTGCTGCTTTACGGTATTATTATCCTTTTCAATGGCATCCCATTTATTGACAGCAATGATAATTCCCTTGCCTCTTTCGTGTGCAATACCCGCAATTTTAGCATCCTGCTCAGTAACTCCCTCTGTAGCATCTATCACTACAATGACAACATCAGCTCTCTCAACTGCGGAAACTGCACGTATAATACTGTATCGCTCTATATCCTCTTTTATCTTATTCTTGCGCCTGAGACCGGCTGTATCGATAAATATATACTCCTTACCATCATATTTTATGGCTGTATCGATAGCATCTCTTGTGGTGCCTGCTATATCTGACACTATTACCCTGTCCTCACGGGCAAGCTTATTGATAAGTGATGACTTACCTACATTAGGCTTACCTACTATAGCAACTCTCGGTCTGTCATCCTCATCGTCCTGCTTAGATGAATCCGGAAAATGCTTTACAACCTCATCAAGCATATCTCCGAGTCCGAGCATCGAAGCTGCAGATATAGGATGTGGATCACCAATTCCTAAGTTATAAAACTCATACACATCAGTCATATACTTTTCAAAGCTGTCCACCTTATTGACAACCAATACAACCGGCTTGTGTGAACGACGAAGCATATCCGCCACCTTTGAATCGGAATCAACAAGTCCCTGCTTCACATCTGTAATAAAAATAATAACATCTGCGGTGTCTATAGCAATCTGTGCCTGCTCTCTCATCTGTGACAGAATCACGTCTCCGGATTCCGGCTCAATACCACCTGTATCAATCATGGTAAAATTATAATCAAGCCATGATACATCTGCATAGATTCTGTCTCTTGTGACACCCGGAGTGTCCTTTACTATAGATATCCTCTCTCCTGCAAGCGCATTGAAGAGAGTAGATTTTCCAACATTTGGACGGCCAACGATGGCCACTACTGGTCTGCTCATATACTCTCCTGTTCTAAATTCATATTAGATTATAGACTAATTGTAACTATTCAGAATAATGATAAAATAATAAACAAAACATCTATAACAGAGTAATTATATCACAATACCATTTACAGAGACAACTATTCATATGTCAAAAGTGGTTCTTTTGATGAAATTAATCCATTTTCTTTAAGAACAGCTATCAGATTAGTACAGTTTTCGCCAAAACTAATGTTGACCGAATACGTTTCAATACCATCGGAACGGGCATCCCCAAAATCAGAATACTCCTTTGTTACCCCCAGTATATCCAACAGCTCCTCATACCATGTGAAGCCATCGACATTCCAGCTTTTTCCAATCCTGTTGCCCTTTGGCACTGTAAAATTCAGCATAAGATTGTACATATAGCTGGTATCCTTATCCACTCCGTCAAGCATTCTCTGCAAATTATATTCCTGCATCACACCGGCCTCAACATCCTTCTTTACAGCATCAAAAATATCCGCAGCAACTTTTCCGTTAAAGCGCTCATTCAGCACATCTACATATTTATCATTATACTGCTCTGCCGAGCCATTGATAAAGGTAATATCTGTCGTATCACACTGCATTATGGCATTAATAATATTCTGTGGTTTATTTTCCTCCGCCATAATCGCCTTACACTGCTTATGTGGATTAAAATCATCCGTTGTATGATATACACGGTTGACCTTTTCTCCATTTTTTAATGTATATGAGATTGTAATATACCCGGAATCATCATATCTCTTTTTAAAATAATCCTTTTTCTGCGCCATAAGTATCTTTTGAGTCTCTAAAATCTTTTCAACGTCCTTTCCCTCCAGATTGATATCAAAATCTATGGCTATACGGGCAGAATCAATATCCGCAAGCTTCGGTATATAATTTTCCTGCACATTTCCGTAAACTGTTATACCTCCAAATACAACTACAACAAAAGCACCAAAAGCAATGATTTCCTTAAATAGTGCTTTAGAAAAAATTTTAAAATTCTTCCTTATAATCATCTCTAAAAGTAAGAAGGCTATGATTCCAAGCACCACTGCCAGCATCATAATTGCAGGAACACCAATGCTGATTCTAAGTTCAAGCAAAAGCGACGCTGCAACAATAGATAAAATCAATCCTCCCAAACTGCCAAGCCCCCATCTGAAAACCGGCTTAAGCTTTGGAATAGCTATAAAACTTCCTGCATTTTCCAAATCTCTATGCTTATAAATCTTATAAGAAATAAAGTATATAACTGCAGCCGCGATGACATAGACTACGATAGTATTTGTGCCTCTGAAGGTATATTTAATGCAGTAATAATCATCCCCTGCATTCTTCATGGTCGGATGAAAGCCTACCCGATTGAGAAGCTGTAGCATGGGTGCAAACCACGTAGCACTTATTTTCCTTACAAATTCCATATATGAAAGCCCGTACGATACATATGTGAGCACATTGGCAATAGCAATAACTGCTCCACCATACAGCAGATTGACCAGCGCATACATCACTGCTACAGAAACAATCTGCCCTGTAATCATTGCGCACAGACACACCAGGCTGTACATAAAAAAAGATATTCCCATTGTAGCAAGCAGATTGATTCCAATATGTACCACCTTCGTATTGCCATATGATATACATATAACAAACGACATAATGTACTTAACTATCTGCGGAATCCACATAAACAGCAGACCTGTCAACACATTAGTCGAAAAAAGCTGACGTCTTGTCACAGGCATAGCGTGAATCATATTACAAGCTCTCGAATTATACAGGTAACTGAACATTGCCATGCCTGTAACCAATGCCATAACAAAAATAAATATCATATCTGCCTCCATGCTGATAGCCGGGGACATTATATCAAGCATATACTTATGCCAATTTGTGCCATAAATAAATTCTGCACTCTTAAATCTGCTCCACATGGAAAACGGGCCGTTAAGTAATAGCACTATTGTATACAGTGTCCAGATTGGCCAGTAAAGCTTTACATTCTTTTGCAGCATTGTTTTATTAATAAATGATGTCTTTGACTTCATAGTCCTCTCCTCCCATCTCATAGATAAATATTTCCTCCAGAGTAAGAGGCAGTACATCCACTACCTGCGGACTGTCCTTGCCATCTGTAATAGCCTTTACAACAGCCTCAGGCTCTCCACGCACAATAACTGTGTATACTCTTCCTATATTTGACATATGAAGTACTTTAAAATCCTGCGGTATCTTAGGCATGCCATATGGACATGCAATCTGAATCTTTGAAATATTACCCTGCAGCTCTGTAAGAGAGCGCTCTATCATAATCTTTCCCTTATTGAGAATACCTACATGATCACATACATCCTCCAGCTCACGCAGATTATGGGAAGATACAACAACTGTGGTATTATTAACAGCTACATCATCAAGCATGATAGACCATATCTGTCTTCTCATAACAGGATCAAGCCCATCAACAGGCTCATCGAGTACAATAAGCTTTGGTTTACAGCACAGTGCAAGCCAGAAGGCAACCTGCTTCTGCATCCCCTTTGAAAGCTTTCTGATATTTCTTTTAACATCTATAGATGGGAAAAACTCCTGCATCCTGTAAAACTGCTTCTCATCAAAATCTGGATACATTCCCTTATAATAATGCATCATATTAATTGTATCAGATTGCAAAAAATAAAACATATCATCCGGTATATAAGCCATCTGCCCTTTAATCCTTGCATTTTCATATACCGGCTCACCATCAATAAACACTTCCCCTGCATCCTGTCTCATTACGCCTGTAATATGCCTGATAAGTGTAGACTTTCCGGCTCCGTTTGGACCAACAAGACCATAGACAGCACCCTTTTCCACGTTCATATTCACGCCGTCGAGTGCTGTAAAATCATCAAATTTTTTCACTAAATTATTTATCTGTATCATCATTACCCTCTGTCACAACATCTTCTGTCTGCATATCTTGTGTTACAAATCTGACTAAGTCATCTTCCATGCTCAGCTGCTCTTTCGCATCATCCATTCTTGTTCTCAATTCCTCAACAGGTGTTTCAAGCACAAATAACTCTGTCACCACCTGGTCAAAGAGTATTTTCAAATTCCTTGTCAGGCTCTGCCTGGCTGTCTTAGCATCAGCAACATAGGTTCCTTTACCACTTTTAGTATAAAGATAGCCTTCCTCCTCAAGTTCCCTGTATGCTTTTGCGATAGTGTTAGGATTGATTGCATACTTGCAGGCAAGCACACGTACAGACGGTAGCTTTTCGTCCTGCTTAATAACATTCATAACAATCATTCGTCTGATGCCATCCTTAATTTGTTCATAAATAGGCTTTGAATCTCGATAATTTAACTGCATATCGTTCTCCCCTGTTCATATACGACAGTACCGCTGTGACTTTTATATTAACTCAAAGAACCAAAAAACTGTCTGGCAGCATCAGTTCCCGCACAGTGTACTATCCAACGTGATACACCTATTTTAACATATATAGCTTTAGGCATTTCTTATTATTTCCTTAATAGATTGTGCGAAAATTACTTAAGAAACATAAAAGCTCCAAGATTTCCACGCTTTCCATGACTTGCTCTATGCGAAAATAAAAGAGAGGGATTACAACAAGTGCATATATTGCTTATGGCAATATTGTCTTCCTGCACTCCTGCCTCCACAAGCACTCTCCTGTTACATTCCCAAAGGTCGAGCTGATATTTGCCAGCTCCCTTATAGAGCAGAATATCACTCGCATGAGGATCGTCTGTTGTCGCAAACTCATCCACAAAATGCTCTGCAACATCCTGACTTATCTCATAGCAGTCCTGACATATTGAAGGTCCTATCGCAGCTATAACATCATGTGCCTCGGTACCAAACTCCCTGTTCATAGCAATAAGTGTCTCTTTTCCCATACGATTTACAGTACCTCTCCAGCCCGAATGGCTAAGCCCTATTGCCCTATGTACCGGATCAACAAAATAAAGCGGTACACAATCAGCATAAAATGTGGCAAGCACAACATTTGGCTCATTCGTGATAAGTCCGTCCACATCTGTATATGGTCTCTTTCTTGTCACCCCGATGCCACACTGCTTTTTTCCAACTCTCAAAACATTGGTAGTATGTGTCTGGTCTGTCGTAACAATCTGTCCTGCCTCTGCTCCGATTGCCTCCGCCACTCTTTTATAATTTTCTAAGACCTTTTTCTCGTCATCACCACGCGTAAAGCTTAAATTTAAGCTATCAAACATACCTGTACTGATGCCACCAAGACGTGTTGTAAAGCAATGCTCTATCATAGAAAGCTCATTTAGCTTCTTAAAATGTAACAAAGGAACAACACTTCCGCTTGAAAGGACGTGCTTTTTTAATTCCAGAACATCTTTATCATTCTTTGCAACAAAATCATTTATAGTAATTTCATCAACATTTTTGTGTATGTTTTCAGCCTGCATATTCTTATCCATCTTTATATTCTTATCCTTCTTTATATTCTTATCAATCTTTATATTATTATCAATGTCTGTCTTCATATTTATATCTATGCAACTATATTTTACCGATAACTATTGCTGTTTAAAATTTCCTGTTCCTTATCTGTTTTCATGAAATAGTCTGGTCTAACGTTTATAAATTAACGGTTCCGTAATACCTGTCCGTAACTGCCAAGCCAATAGTTATTGACTGCCCTCAAATGCATTCTTCAACACAGTAACCTCGTCATCATCCACTGCTATCACATCAAATCTGCATGGCGTCCACTCATCCAAACCATGTTTCATAAGATAATACCTTGCAACTGATATGATTTTTTTCTGCTTGCTATAACCAACTGCTTCAAGAGCCCTGCCGCAGCCGTTATCTCTACGATATTTCACCTCACAAAAACATATTGTATCTCCATCCTTTGCTATTATATCTATCTCTCCAAAGCGGTTTCTGTAATTGCAGGCAAGTACACTATATCCCATATTTATTAACTGCTCAGCTGCAAGCTGCTCGTATATACTTCCAACACTTCTTTTATTCATAACTGCCTCACATATCATATAACCTACACACTATCTTTGGTCAATTTTTGCCTTAAGATTATCCAGATCATTAACAAAAACAAGTATCTCTGCAACAACCTCATACAACTCCGTTGGAATCATATCACCTATTTTAAGCCTAGACAATGTATCAGCAAGCTTATCGTCCTTATATGTAGGCACATTGCTTTCCTTTGCCCTCTCAATAATTTTGTCAGCAATAACGCCCTTGCCTGTAGCTAGTATTTTAGGTGCTGCTTCTCCCGGCACATACTCTATAGCTACGGCTGTTTTGCCTATGTCTATTCCATTATTGTTGCGATTATCATTTTCGCCATGCATACAACTCACCTGTCCTTCTGAAGTAAGTTTTAATCATCTGTGACTATTCGTAAATTATCTTATACACTGCTACGCCCTAATGTCAAAGGAATATCTATGCACCTGACCGGTAGGTGGCAAATCCTTTTTCAGAAATCCAGCGACAAAATTCATCTGTTTCGAACCACTATTTACATTCAATTCACAATTATAGCCCTTATCCTGTAATCTCTTTTCGAACACCGGCAGAAATTGCTTTACCAGTGCATATGACTCATCACTATCCAAATAGAAATTAGTTGTAACCTTCCTATGAAGCATTTTAATTGACACATCCGTCCCACCGAGATGCTCTAAATCCAAATGTAAAAATGCTGATAATTCTTTGTCCGGATTGGACATACTTTTCTTATTTGTATACACATACAACTGTCCGCTGGCGTTTTTTTCATTCATCTTCAATGGAACCTGCACATATGTATATGCCTCGTTTATCTGATTCATAAATTCAATATTTCCACGGATATTATCTGCCAGTGCCTCTGCTTTAGGATTCACCACTCCTGATGTTTTCAAAATAATTTCCATATTTGTTATCTGTTTTTCAATTTTGTCGTACAAGCCATCAAGCTTCTTAGGATTCTTCTCTAAATCTCCCGGTTTAATCATCCATTGCTGTTCTAAAGCCTCCTTCAACATAAGCTTAAAGGCTTCTCCTGAAAACAAATGTCTCAGTGTATCGGCATTTGCCGGTGTATTTTCCAACATACTTTTTATATCGTTAAGTATTCCTACGACACTGCTATCCTCTGAATACAAAGAAATATTGTTTTCCTGTAAATTCGGAAGCAGCATCCTGACCTGTTCATTAAGCTCTTCTATCTGCTTATCCGATAAAAGAAATCCAATAGTATTTGATTTTGTTTCATTCTCCTGTAAAAGGATGGTATCTGTTGCCGGAGCATTGTTTATTTTCTGCGTTGTGTGAATGTCCTGTGATTCACCGGAAACACTGTTTAATGATTCAAATAATTCAGCAATATTAAAGTGTTTTTTTACTACAGGTGCCGATTGATTATCACGCATTATTGTCTCATACTGTGACATATCAGAAGCTTCACTTGATATAAATGCCTCTTCCGGCAGCCCTTCTGTAACAATATTTAAAATATCCCTCGCCTGGGTTACAAGCTTATACATTGATAAATCTTCGGCTGAAAGAGCATTCGGCAGTTCATCTATCAAACTATCCATAGCAATTGTAATAGCCTGTTTGTCATTAGCATAATTTTCAAACTGAGCTGCATTTACCTGATTAATTTCAATTCCAAGCCTCTTTAACTCAACAAGTGTAGTCACATTAATATCCTTATTATCCTGCACAAGCTGATACATCTGATTAAGGCTTGTCTTATCAATTGGCATCTGCTCTTCCATCATCTTGTTCACCATCGACAAATTTATGCCATCCACCGGCAGTCCTGCAGACTTTAGCGCATCCATAAGTGTGAGGTTGGCTCCCTCGCCATCAACTGTATATGGTTTTATTTCTATAGTGCCTCCATCATTATTTTTCACCTGAAAAAAACACAGACTGTCCCTGTTCAAATGAAAACTTTCCTGCCAGCCTTGCCAAAATCTGCTGACCATTTGACAAGGCAAGCTTAACCTGATTGCCACGGACACTGCTTACTGTTCCCTCAAATATCATCCCTTTTGACATTTCATTTAAAGAAGATACCAGCTTTTCAACGCCCTTTGCTCCTGTCATAGGCTCACCATTTGCCACTGAATTGTTGTATTGACTTACCAAATTTGATATCTGCATAGCATCACCCTGATATAGTATCGTTATGTTTAAGTATACATGTATAAATTGTATCATTTATTGGTATTTCTGTCACTATATTACTGTTCACACACCACAGTGTAACCGCAACAATTGATTTCTTTCAAAAATCAGGTAAATTCCACCATATTCTTCCTATACCACTTTGGACAAAGATTGCGCTGACATTGTGGATTGAACCGCTCCCTTATATCAGTGTGCTCAAAATACACCTTCCATAACTGCTCAAAACTGTCTGTCTTCACCGGCACACTTATCTCAAGCTGCTTAAATTCACTTTCATTGATATAAAAGCACTCCTTAAGCCTCGGGTGGACCACTGCATACCTTCTTCTATCATCATAGATTACAAAATTTTCCCCGGGATACCTGTCCACAAAATGCCACATAACAACCGGTATCATATCGCATTTTGGTTCAAAGTGCGCCAGCAGATAGTTTCCATTATCACTAAAACGAATAAACCCTCTTATCTTGTCAGCCTCTTTATTTACCTTTCTTGAAAGCTCAAATACCTCCATAACATATTTATCGGTCATATACTCCATAATCCTTTGTCCCACCTTAAATGCTCTGACAAGAAATCCAAGCACTATTGTTGCTCTATTATCAGAATAATGGCACAAAGCATCAAATACAGTCTCATATATCTTAAAACCAAGCTTCTTTTGAATTGTCAAAATTGTCTTTTGGACCTTTACCTCATCTGTTTCAATATCTATCATCTTTGAAAAAAGTGTATAGTTTCCTCCAATGCCTATCTCAATAGAAATATTGTCCCGGTATACTTCGTGATTTTCTTTTTGCATTTGATTTTTGTATACAAAAGCATCATATATAGCGGTAAAAATCCCATTTATATTATTATCACATCTAAGTATTATATTATCCATGCATCCTTCTCCCTGCAGCTTTACAAAAATATTGTCTATTCAGATATAAAATCAAATATACTCATCTGCTCATAAGTACATGATTTATTATCAGCTAAAAGCATAGTATCCGGCCTTTCGTTATATATGAGATGCCTTGTAATATAGCTTTCATCAAGCTTTGTATTGTACATCATACGACCATCACAGGTGATAAAGTACAGTGCTCTTTTGAGCACGACACCCATTTTCTTTAAATCTGTAAACGAAAGCTTTGCATGCTTTCTGCTTTATAATACGCCTGACACTGTTAGTGCCTATTCCCGGGACCCTGAGAAGTGTATAATAATCCGCCGTCATAATCTCAACCGGAAAACACTCCAGATGACCTACAGCCCACTGACACTTTGGATCAATATAATCATTAAAGTTCTGATTATCCTCCGACAAAAGCTCTCCTGCCTTAAAGCCATAAAATCTCATAAGAAAATCTGCCTGATAAAGCCTGTGCTCTCTCTTTAACGGTGGCGGCTGCCCGATACCCGGTAATGACTCATCCATATTAACATTCACAAAAGCCGAGTAAAATACTCTCTTCATATCAAACCTGTTGTACATTGCTTCTGCTACAGATATAATCTGATAATCACTCTCTCCGGTTGCTCCCACAATCATCTGTGTACTCTGCCCCGCCGGCACATAATATCTATCCGGTCTTTTGATACTTAAGCCTGATTCCCAGCTTTTTTCTGCAAGCTTATCAGCCTTCCCGCAATCTGTAGCAACCCTAAGGCTTCTGTGATACTCTGATAATCTTGCAGTACTATCTTTTATTTCGGCCATCTGCTCATAATATGCCTGCTCATCTATATACATACGGTTTTTCATACTGCTATTGCCATGATACATTCGGCTGTCCTTTATACCATTTTGAATAAATCTCATAGGTGTAAGAATGTTTTTACGCGCCTTATTCGGAGCAACTGCCCTAAGCCCTTCCGCTGTGGGCAACTCCAGATTAACACTCATCCTATCACAAAGATATCCAATCATCTCAAGGACCTCAGAAGAGGCTCCCGGTATACCCTTGATGTGTATATACCCATTGAAATGATATTTGTTTCTCAAAAGAAAAAGCGTGGTATATAAAAGCTGCATGGTATGCTCGGGCGATTCTATGATACCGGAGCTTAAGAAAAGTCCCTCTATATAATTGCGTCTGTAAAACTCAACAGTAAGCTTACATACCTCCTCAGGCGTAAATGTCACTCTTTCAACATCATTAGTGCATCTGTTGATACAGTATTTACAATCATAAATACATTCATTTGTAAAAAGTATCTTGAGAAGCGATATACACCTGCCATCAGCTGTAAATGAATGACATATTCCACTGGCAAATGCACTCCCCATATCAGTTCCATTACCCGAACGGGATGCACCACTGGAAGTGCATGCAACATCAAACTTTGCCGCATCAGACAGAATCTTAAGTTTTTCCATAATATCAGCACTGATTGACGTTAACATAAGGCCTCCTTATATTATTTCGAACATCTGTTTGCATTATACAACATATGTTCGGGTGAATCAAGTAAAAATTTTTGGAAAAATATTGTTATGGTTCATAAACACAAAAACCATAGATATCTTAAATGCATTAAGATACTATGGTTTTTATTTTTTAATAATTATCGTAACTATTCAGTTGCAAAAAATATCGTAGCCTTTATAAACAGACTTTATTCCGACTAAAAAAATTTTCTTAAGAGCTACTGTATGACATGATTTTATCCCAATTTAGTCTTAAAAAACTCGATTATCCTATCCCACAGTTCATCCTGGAAAAACTGCAGATCTGCATGGTCAGCGCCTTCCAATGCAATCAAATCTGCATCACAGCCATTTTCAATAAGCTTGTCATAAAGCTCTTCACTCTGCTCAAACGGAACTGTCTGATCATTTATACCGTGAATAATCAAAAATGGAGGAGCATCTTTTGTCACCTTAGACACCGGAGAACTGTTATATGCTTCCTTGATATTTCTCATAATATTATATCCGAGTAAAAGTGACTCCATAGATGCTGCGCATTCTTCGGAATCTTTATACTTAAATGTGCTAAGGTTAGTAGGTGGATACCATGGACATGCTGCCTGAATACTGCTTGACTCCTCAAGATAGTCCCCGACATCATGATTCTTATCATGATCCAATGCTGCCATACACGTCAAAAATCCTCCGGCTGATTCTCCCATCGCACCAAAATGTTCCTTGTCAATTCTGTATCTATCTGCATGTGCCTTCAAATACCTGATTGCAGCCTTCACATCCTCTATCTGCATAGGATAGCAACCCTCATTTGATGTGCGGTATTCCACACTGCAAACAACAAAACCCTGATGAGCAAGCGTACTAAGATATGATAGATGTGCTGACTTATCAATCCTCATCCATCCACCACCGCATATCCATACTATACAAGGATAACGCTTGTCAGACATATCTTCCGGATATATTAAATCGAGTTTTAAATCCCTGCGACAGTGATCATACCACGAATCCACCTGCGCATATGTAATATCAGATACCTGCACATATTGTGGCTTCGTTCACATTTAATCTTAAGTTTTTCCTTTCATTTCAAAATCCTCCTTACAATTTGTAATCCATTTTGAAATACAAAATTAATATCATTTAAAATAAATACTTTATGCCCATTATAATACATCTATTTTCATTTTTAAACAAAAAAAACCTTGAAACAACTATCTTGCTTCAAGGTTTAATAACAGGGGATGAGAGAATCGAACTCCCGCTAAAAGTTTTGGAGACTTCTGTCATACCATTTGACCAATCCCCTATATTTAAATATTATATCAAATATAGAAAAAGGACGCAATAGGAATTACGTCTTATTTTAATATACCTTCAAAACTTCATACAAATCCGATTTGTTTTTCTCCGTTATTAACCAGATTAAGCCCTCGACCTATTAGTAACAGTCAGCTCCACATGTTGCCATGCTTCCACCTCTGCCCTATCTACTTGTAGTCTTCAAGGGGTCTTACTCCCGAAGGAGGGATATCTCATCTTGAGGGGGGCTTCACGCTTAGATGCCTTCAGCGTTTATCCTTCCAGACTTGGCTACTCTGCCATGCCGTTGGTCGACAACAGATACACCAGTGGTCCGTCCATCCCGGTCCTCTCGTACTAAGGACAGCTCCTCTCAAATATCCTCCGCCCGCGCCGGATAGGGACCGAACTGTCTCACGACGTTCTGAACCCAGCTCGCGTACCGCTTTAATGGGCGAACAGCCCAACCCTTGGGACCTGCTACAGCCCCAGGATGCGATGAGCCGACATCGAGGTGCCAAACCACTCCGTCGATGTGAACTCTTGGGAGTGATAAGCCTGTTATCCCCAGGGTAGCTTTTATCCGTTGAGCGATGGCAATCCCACTTTA
>ENA-OQAZ01000036-OQAZ01000036.1-human-gut-metagenome-genome-assembly--contig:-NODE-36-length-55285-cov-6.573697_pt1 | contig 55285 bp, 64 predicted proteins | sample MGYA00242737_ERZ504531 | MGnify/ENA primary metagenome ERZ504531 (study PRJEB26092, sample SAMD00036244) | human gut metagenome | host: Homo sapiens | study: EMG produced TPA metagenomics assembly of... | reverse complement strand
CGTCTATCTTGACATTGAACGTATAGAACTTTCCTTTCAGGTCTTCGTCCACGCGAGCCTGCCACATACCGTCAGATGCCGGTTCCATCTTCACCATACGATAGGCAGAACCTCCCTGCCCTTTTTCGTACAGCAGCACCCGCACTTCCTGAGCCGAAGGAGCCCAAAGCGAGAAGCGGGTTGAAGCAGGCGTATAAGCCATTTCCACCCATTCCCCCTCGTACACCGGATATTCATCAAACGGCGTACTGGTATGCTGCTGTGAAGAAGTACATCCGGTAGCCACAGCCACGGCCGACATCACTACAAGCTGTTTTAAATTCATGGTTCTAATCTCCTATTTCTTTATGCGTCCCGGATTCTTGGCGATAAAGTCCTTCCAGCTGGAATAAGCTTTCGGCATTTCCGGACGTCCCATCTGCAAATAATGGCAATAAGCTGCTCCCAAGGCATCCGTCGCATCCATAAAGGGGCCCATTTCCGAGTCGGGTATGTGCAGCATACGCTTCAACATATCGGCCACCTGCTCCTTGCTGGCCTGCCCGTTGCCGGTAATGGCCATCTTGATTTTCAACGGGGCATATTCTGTCACGGGGATGTCACGTGTCAATGCTGCTACAATAGCCACCCCCTGCGCACGTCCTAACTTCAGCATGGACTGTACGTTCTTTCCAAAAAACGGAGCTTCAATAGCCAGTTCATCAGGAAGGTACGAAGAAATGATACCCTGCACGCGCTCATAAATGTGTTTCAGCTTCAGATACGAGTCGCCGCATTTACGCAGGTCGATGACGCCGAGTGTCATCACTTCCGGTTTGACACCCGTCACCTTCAGTATCCCGTATCCCATGATGTTCGTACCCGGGTCGATACCGAGAATGATTTTTTCCTTAACCGGCTGTATCACCTTATTACCTCCATTAATGTGGGGAAACCGATGACCTTATCCTTGAACACTTTCATCATCTCCGTATTCAAGGCAGCCCCCTGCTTTACATGCCAGCGATGCAACGTCGCGCTGTCTTCCACTTCCCACTGGAGTGAAAAGCATTCACTGTCCTGCTCCTTATGGCTCAAGATACGCAGGATACGGGGATTTCTCAGTTCACCCGATTTTTCCACTTCCGGAATGTAGAATTCATTCAACCATATCACAAAATTACGGGCATCACCCATCTCTACATGAAAAGTAGTATTATAAATCAGCATATATCTTCTTATTTTAATCCGATTACAAAATTATACAATACGATGAAAACAACCTGATCAGGAATACCGGCGAGGATAACGCAACAGAATGCTCAGCACAGCCGCCACTCCCAGTGCCATGGGATAATAAAGGTATCCTATGATGTGGATAGGAGATAAACCCGAAAGCTCGGCCGCAATCAAGAGTTGCGCACCATAAGGGATAATACCCTGAATCACACACGAAAAGGTATCGAGAATACTGGCACTCTTCCGTTTGTCTACCCGGAACTGTTCGGCAATGTCATTTGCCAATGGGCCCACAGTGATAATGGCAATCGTATTATTGGCCGTACAGATATTGGCCAGGCTCACCAGTGCGGCGATACTTAGTTCGGCTCCTCGTTTTCCTCTTACATGCTGAGTCAGACGGTGCAGCACATAATCCACACCTCCGTTAAAACGTATCAGTTCCAGCATACCTCCTGCCATCAGGGTTACGATGATCAGTTCTCCCATGCCCGTCATCCCTTTACCCAAAGCCCCAAACCATCCGAACACATCGAATGTACCGTATGCCATGCCCACAATACCCGTAGAAACCAGACCCAGCAACAGTACCAGCAATACGTTGACACCAGCCACTGCCGTTCCAAGCACAATTATATAAGGTATGACTTTCATCCATTCTACATGGGGAATATCCTGCACCACCTCAATATGGCTTCCATATATAACATAATACACGAATACCAGCAAGGCAGCCGGAAGGGCAATCAATGAATTCACCCGGAACTTGTCGCGCATCACGCACCCTTGCGTACGGGTAGCCGCGATGGTCGTATCGGAAATGAAGGACAGGTTGTCGCCGAAAAAGGCAACCACCCACTACTACCGCCGTCATGAAAACCACGCTGACATCCGTCTTGGCCGCGATACCGGCAGCTACAGGAACCAGTGCGACAATGGTACCGACCGACGTACCGATGGAAAGAGAAATGAAGCACGATGCCAAAAAGATTCCCGCCAGCAGCAGATTGCCCGGAAGCAGCCGCAAGGTCAGGTTTACCGTCGCATCGATAGCCCCCATGCCTGAGCCGACTGTGCAAAGGCCCCCGCCAAGATGAAAATCCATATCATCAGCATGATGTTCTTGTTGGCCGCTCCTGCGGAGTATTGCAACAAGCGGTCGTTTAAGCTCAGTCCTTTCGTCGTAGCTACGGCATAAATGGAAGACACCATGAAAGCTACGGTAATCGGAATTTTATAAAAATCATTGATGAGCAGGGAAGCCACCAGATACAGGCATAAAAATACCACCAGCGGACTCAGGGCCCACGCATTGGGTTTGTTCACAATGGGAGTCAGTTTCTGAAAATTCATTCTCTTCTTCTTTTATTTTTTTGACAAAGGTATATATTTTTCAGCTGACAAACATCCCATTTCAATGAACATTTCAGCAAAAAATGAGGTTATCAGCCCATAATTAGGAAGAAGCAAAAAATATTTCACCCATCTTCTCCGAATATTTAAGAATATTATCTATCTTTGCCAAGCCTAAAAGGGAAAAACAGAACACATGAAACTGACCATGCTTAAAATAATGCTGCTGCTTACGGTCATCTTTATGAAAATAGAGGTGACAGAAGCTGTGTCATGCAATCAGGTGTCAAATGATTTTCCCAATTTATCTACGGTATCTTGTCAGAGAGAGACAAAAGAAACGCTCAATTTTATCCATGCCACCCTTGACAAGGCACATAATTTGTTCAGTACACTAAATCGCGACAATTCCTTCAACAGGTTGTTGACGGATAAGCGTGTAGTACGCAATGACGAACAAAATATAAACTTCTTCTTACGCTTACTACTTTTTTATCATTCCCTACGTGAAGTAGGCTTGTTGAAGGATAAGGAGTGCCTTTACCCTTCGACCAATATTCATTGTGTGATTCCTTCATGCAGATACTATGTATTTGCTATGAGAAAAATCATCATTTAGCCGTTTTATAGATTAGTTGTTTTTCACTGCTCCGATACGGTTGTGCTGGGGCAGTATAGCTTTGCTTGTCTCATTTTTTTTTGAAATAAGCGAAATATCTTATGTCTCATTTTTAAAAAAATCTATAAAACGCATAAATCATGAAAACAAATAGTTCAAAAAAATCATTTAAAGGAATAGAAGACGCAGGTTTAGTTATCATCGTATGTTTTCTCGTGGCTATAGGTATCTATCATTTTGTTTTTGGAAATCCGGCAAACTTCATGAACAATGACCCAAACAATCATCCGCTTCCAGGCAATATGTTAGGTACCATCTACAAAGGAGGAATCATTGTACCCGTCATTCAGACACTCTTACTTACGGTACTGGCTCTCAGTGTAGAACGTTTTTTTACCATTCGTGCATCTTTCGGCAGAAGCAAGCTCTCCAAATTTGTAGAACAGCTTAAAGAAGCCTTAAATAAAGGAAATTTGGAAAAAGCACAAGAACTATGTGACAAACAGCGTGGTTCAGTGGCCAATGTCGTAAGTTCCACTCTCCGCAAATACCGTGAGATGGAGCAGAACAACGAATTGAGCAAAGACCAGAAAACTCTTGCTATACAAAAGGAACTGGAGGAAGCCACAGCACTCGAACTTCCTATGATGCAACAGAACCTACCCATTATCGCCACAATCACCACTTTAGGAACTTTAATGGGATTGCTTGGAACCGTAATCGGTATGATCCGTTCATTTGCCGCACTTTCTGCCGGAGGGGGTACTGACTCCGTAGCTTTGTCCACTGGTATTTCCGAAGCTTTGATCAACACCGCATTTGGTATCTTGACCGGTGCGTTGGCAGTTATTTCTTATAACTATTATACGAACAAGATAGACAAACTGACATACAGTCTTGACGAAGTTGGTTTTTCCATTGTACAGACTTTTGCAGCCACTCATTAATTTCTGTCCCGCTGAGGATTTCCTCACGCAGACAGAAACAGAAGTTCCATTAAAAAGATTTCACTATGAGTAGAGCTAAAATAAAAAAGAAAAATATGTTCATCGACATGACAGCCATGAGCGATGTCACGGTGCTGCTGCTTACTTTTTTCATGCTGACAGCCAGTTTCGTGAAAAAAAGAGCCTGTACAGGTTGTCACTCCTGCATCAATTTCCGAGATAAAGATACCCGAAACGAACATCATGTCCATTCTGGTAGATCCCGGGGGCAGAATCTTTATGAGTCTTGATAAGCAGAATGACATGGCAGCTACGCTAGAAGCTATGGGAAAAGAGTACGGCTTGACATTTACCCCACAGGAAATCAAGAAATTTTCCTTATTCCCGACTTTTGGAGTGCCGATGAAAAATATGAAATCGTTCCTTGCCCTTAGCACGGAACAGCAAGACCGCATCTTAAAGGATCAAGGAATTCCTTGTGACAGTATTGACAATCAGTTTAAGGCCTGGGTACGCAATGCACGTGCTATCAATCATGACTTGCGCATTGCTATCAAAGCCGACCAGCAAACACCATACGCGGTCATTAAAAAAGTGATGAATTCCCTTCAAGACCTTAAAGAGAACAGGTACAACCTGATTACCTCTCTGAAATCAAGTCCTGAAGAATAAAAACAAAAAGTATGGCTGAAATTCAAGAAAACAATAATAAAGAGAAAAAAGGTAGCAAGCAGAAAAAGATGAATATCCGGGTGGATTTCACCCCGATGGTCGACATGAATATGCTACTGATAACTTTCTTCATGCTGTGTACTTCACTGAGCAAACCGCAAACAATGGAAATCAGCATGCCTTCCAATGATAAAAACATCACCGAAGAACAGCAGAATAAAGTCAAGGCTTCTCAAGCACTGACTTTGTTGCTGGCCGAGGAAGGAAAACTCTATTATTATGAAGGTGAACCGGATTACAAGAACTATGCATCACTAAAAGAAACAACCTATGATGCCAGCGGATTACGCAAACTGTTGCTCAGCAAAAACTATGAAGCAGTCAAGAAAGTTCGTGAACTGAAGGAAAAAAAGGCAAGACTTGAAATTACCGAAGAAGAATGCAGCAGGAAATAGCCAGTGTAAAATCAGGGAAAGACACTCCTACCGTCATAATCAAAGCTACGGACAAATCTACCTATAAAAATCTGATAGACGCATTAGACGAAATGCAAATCTGCAGCATAGGGAAATATGTAATCGTGGATATTACAGACGGTGACCAATTCCTGATAGACAACTATCTTTCTCAAGGCGAGTTAAGTCAAAATGCGGCAGGCAACAATGTATAACTTTATAAAGAGAAAGAAAAATGTCAAAAGTTGATTTAACTTCTTTGGAATGGTGTGAACTCATCTTCAAAGATCGGAATAAAAGTTACGGTGCTTATAAAATGCGCCGGGATTTGGGGAAACGACAGGCTGCAGCCTTGATTATCGTCACTGTTGTGGCTTTGGTCGGATTTACCTTACCGCGTCTTATCAGAATGGCTATGCCGGCTCAAAAAGAAGAAATGGTAGAAGTGACACGGCTTTCCACACTGGAAGAGCCGGAAATAAAAGAAGAAACGATGAAAAAGGTAGAACCTATCGCCCCTCCTCCTCCGGCTCTTAAAAGTACCATTAAGTTCACGGCACCAGTCATCAGAAAAGATGAAGAAGTGAATGAAGACGATGAGCTAAAGAGTCAGGACGAACTGACGCAAACTAAGGTACAGATATCCATTGCCGATGTGAAAGGAAACGATGAACTGAACGGAAAAGATATTGCCGACCTGCAGGAAGTCATTACCCAGACACCGGAGGTCCAAAAAGAAGAGCCCTATGACATGGTAGAACAGATGCCGCAGTTCCCGGGAGGTCCCGCCGAGCTTCTTAAATACATCGCCAAGAATCTGAAATATCCTATCATAGCACAAGAAAACGGCATACAAGGAAAAGTTATCCTACGTTTTGTCGTCAATGCAAAAGGATACGTGGAAGATATCAAAGTGCTCCGTTCATTGGATCCCTATTGTGATAAAGAGGCCGTACGTGTAGTAAAATCCCTGCCACAATGGATTCCAGGGAAACAGAACGGACGTAACGTACCTGTTTACTATACATGTCCCATCGTTTTTAAGTTACAGTAATTGTGTCAAAGTGTATGAAAAGTAAATTAATTCTATATCTGTGGTGTATGTGCACGTTCTCTGCCTGCACTTCTTCCGGAAAGGGAGGCAAAGAGGAAACCTTGTATTCGGGAGAAATCCGGATTGCCGTAGATGAATCGTTCAAGCCCATCATGGAAGAAGAACTTCAAGTATATCATGCTCTGACTCCGGAGGCTTTAATTACTCCTATTTACTGTAGTGAGGTAGAAGCAGTTAACTTGCTGTTGAAAGACAGTGTACGTCTGGCAGTCACCAACCGGCGGCTGACAGAAGAAGAATTGATTTCTTTTCATACACGTAAATTCTTTCCAGAGTCCATTCTGATGGCTCTTAGCGGAGTGGCACTGATTACACATCACAGCAATCCGGACTCCCTGATTACAGTAGAAGAGTTCCGGCGTATTGCAACCGGCGAAACCACGGAATGGAAAGGATTAAATCCAGACTCAAAACTAGGTTGCATACAAGTCGTATTCGACAATCCCAATTCAGGAACCGTACATTATGTCATCGACTCTATCTGTCAGGGGAAACCACTATCTCCCTCTTTAAAAGCCCTGAAAAGCAACGAAGAGGTCATTGACTATGTGGCAACCACTCCCGATGCCCTTGGAGTGATCGGAGCCAACTGGATAGGCAACAAGACGGATACCACACGACTGTCTTTCAACCAGAGAGTCAGGGTCATGTCAGTATCCGGAAACCGGAAAGCCACTCCTGAAAACAGTTACAGGCCGTATCAGGCATATCTGGCTCTTAAAAAATATCCGCTGACCCATGAAGTGTATATCCTTATCAATGACCCAAAGGGAGCACTTCCTACCGGACTGATGACTTTCCTGACAAGAGAACGCGGACAACGGATTATCCTTAAGTCCGGACTGGTACCCGCCACACAACCGGTCCGAATCGTAAATGTAAAAGATGATTCCTAACTTTAATGAGAAACTCATGATGAACAATAAAATTTTATGTCTCGTATGCAGTGGAATAATATATTCCGCTTCATACAGTTATGCCCAAAAAAATCTCTCGGATGAAGTCACCCGACAAATCACACAGATAGCTGCCAGCATTAATGACACACCGGAAACAGCAGCCAAGGAATTCAATGAACTGCTGAAAGGTAAAAACAAGAAAAACATCCCTTTGCTGGTCGCTATCGGTAATGCCTATCTGAACCATAAGTGTCCGGATGAAGCACAAGTTTATGCAGACCGTGCCATGAAAATAGACCCCAAATCGGCACCGGTATATGTGCTGGCCGGTGACATTGCTCTGACACAGAAGAACGTCGGCATGGCATGCGGATATTATGAGCAGGCCATCCTGTTCGATGCCAATTGCTACGATGCATATTACAAATATGCACACGCCTATATCGGCGTAAGTCCCCAACTCTCTATCGATATGCTCACAAAGCTGAAAGCAAGTCATCCGGAACTGCCGGAAGTGAACCGGGAACTTGGCAATGCGTACTATCAATCGGGGAATTACGGAAAAGCCAAGTCTGCCTACGATGAATTTATGCAACAAGGTACTCCTGACACTCAAGATTACGAACACTATGCCATGCTGCTATATCTAAATAAAGACTATGCGCAATCACTGAATGCCGTAGAAAAAGGACTGGATGCGGACAAAGACAACCATCTCCTGAAACGTCTGCGCATGTACGACTTGTATGAAATGGAGGCTTATAAAGAAGGCTGGAAGCTGCAGATGCTTTTTTCAACCGCCCGGAAGAGAGCAACTATGTGTATCTGGACTTTTTATACAGAGGACGTCTGTCACTGGCAGACCAGAGAAACGAAGAGGCCTTGCAATGGTTTGAAAAAGCCCTCAAGCAGATACCGGAAACACACACCCGGAAATAGCCAAGGAAGTGTCTGCCGCTCATGAGAAACTGCAGAACTACCCCGAGGCCATCCGCTTGTACCAGCTTTATCTGGACGGCCTGAAAGAGAAGGCAGAAATAAGCGATACGTTCTTATTGGGAAGATTGTATTACATGGCAGCCGGAAGCAGCACAGTCAGCGAACCGGAGAAAGAACCTTACCTGAAAAAAGCAGACGAAATATTCGCAGAAGTAGCCCAGCGGGTACCAGACAATTATCTAGGATATTTCTGGAGGGCACGAACCAATGCCATGGCCGACCCTGAAAGTACGGAAGGACTGGCCAAACCTTATTATGAAGCGGCCTTGAACCTGCTGGAAAAGAAAGCAGACGCTTCTAAAGCGCTCATAATTGAATGTGAAAGCTACCTGGGTTACTATCACTTCCTACAAAAGGATTACGAACAGTCCAAAGTGTACTGGAACAAGATTCTCACGTTAGATCCTGAAAATGAGACTGCCAAACAGGCACTGCAAGGATTACAAGGCAACTGATTTTTCTTCTTAACCTCAGAAACAAACTTTATGAAAACGTTTAATTTGTCTCAGTCATATCCCACTCAGGATATCCGGAAACACACAAGTTTCCTTACCATAAGTCTTTCAGCCTGTTTACTGGCGGCCGGTCTCATTCTGCTTTTCCTGCCGGAAATCAACTCGCAGTCCAATATTGACATTTTAAGAATGGTAGCCGGAAGTCTGATGGTCTGCATCGCAGTCTATCTTCTGGTTTTTCGAGCTCGCTACCAGGCTTATGCAGAAACAGGCAGCAGGATATGCAAGAAAAGCCTGACTTTCACAAAAGATCAGTTCCCCCATTTGAACAAATATCTGGCAGATTATTGCAGCCTTCCGGTTTTTCCGGCAGAAGGGGCACAGCTATATCTGCAGGTAATCCATTCGAAAGATAACCGATACGCTGCATTTCAACTGCTCACCTACACATCTTTCTTGTATGAACCTGTCACAGAATTGTGCTGTCTGAAAGGAGAAAAAGCGGCTGCATTCATCAATTCTCTACACACTTCTCATGGATTTCATCATTGATACTTTTTTGCATATAGACCAGCATCTGATTTCACTCGTACAAGAGTATCACGGATGGACGTATGCCATATTGTTTGTAATCATATTTTGTGAAACCGGACTTGTAGTCCTGCCATTTTTACCCGGAGACTCCCTTCTGTTTGTCTCCGGTGCAGTGGCATCCTTCCGGGGATGCCACTGGAAATAAGCCTGCTGATGATGGTTATTTTCATCGCAGCCGTGCTTGGTGATTCCTGCAACTACCTGATTGGACATTATTTCGGGAAAAAACTGTTCTCCAAACCAGACTCAAAGATCTTCAAGCAAAGTCATTTGGAGAAAACCCATCATCTTCCAGAAATATGGCGGAAAAACCATAATCATTGCCCGTTTTGTCCCCATTGTCCGCACTTTTGCACCGTTTGTCGCCGGAATGGGACACATGAATTATTACTTGTTTATGATTTACAACCTTGTCGGGGCAGCTGTCTGGGTCTTACTTTTTTGCATGACAGGCTATTTCTTTGGAAACATCCCTTTTGTGCAGCAAAACCTCAAAATACTTTTGATAGGCATCGTACTGGTTTCACTCTGCCCTGCCCTCATTGAATATATACGAATAAAAAATAAACGAACAACAGTATGAAAAATTCCCTGTTAAACCGATTTGTACCCAAAGAAAGCAAATTCTTTCCTTTATTAAACCAATTGTCACAAACCGTACTCAATGCTTCTGAACTTCTGATTGACAGCATGAACCATGACACACCAGAGACATGGCAGGAGTATTATCACAAAGTGAAGGAAGCTGAAAGAAAAGGCGACCAGATAACCCAGCAGATTTTCATGGAGCTAGGCCAGACCTTTATCACCCCCTTTGACCGGGAAGACATACATGACCTGGCCTTTTCCATTGATGACGTGACCGACCGCATTCACAGTGCCTCGAAGCGGATTGCCATCTACAAGCCGCACGCCATTTCAGACAGCGGAAAAGAGCTGGCTGTCCTCATACAACAAGGAGCCTCCATCATCTGCAAGGCCATGGATGAGCTGGAAACCTTCAGCAAAAATCCGTCCAGACTGAAAGATTACTGTCAGAAGCTCCATGAGATAGAAAACCATGCGGATGAAGCCTATGACCTTTTCATCATGCAACTGTTTAATGAAGAAACCGACTGCATTGAACTGATCAAGACAAAAGAAATCATGCAGGAACTGGAAAAGACGACAGATGCCGCCGACCATGTAGGAAAGCTCCTGAGAAACATTATCGTAAAATATGCCTGAAAAAAGAATTGCACATGGAATTACTCATCACCATCATTGTACTGGCCCTGATTTTTGACTATATCAACGGTTTTCATGATGCAGCCAACGCAATAGCTACCATTGTTTCTACCAAGGTGCTGACTCCGCTTCAGGCTGTAATCTGGGCTGCCTTTTTCAATTTTCTGGCGTTTTTCATCGCTAAATACCTTATCGGTGATTTCGGCATTGCCAACACTGTGTCAAAAACAGTCTATGAGCAATACATTACTTTGCCAGTCATCTTGTCTGGAGTGATTGCAGCCATCATCTGGAACCTGTGGACCTGGTGGAGAGGAATTCCTTCTTCTTCATCCCATACACTTATCGGCGGGTTTGCGGGAGCCGCCATTGCTGCTTATGGATTTGGTGCCATTCAAAGTTCGGTTATCCTGAAAATCGTGCTTTTCATTTTTCTGGCTCCAGTCATAGGTATGCTTGTAGCCTTCCTCTTCACTCTGATAGTGCTGAATCTGTGCCGTAAGGCCCATCCTCACACCGCAGAGAAATGGTTTAAAAGACTACAGTTGCTCTCGTCCGCCCTGTTCAGCATCGGACATGGACTTAACGACTCGCAAAAGGTAATGGGTATCATTGCAGCTGCCCTGATAGCAGCCCATTCGCAAGGCATTGGCATGGGGGTAAACAACGTAGGCGATTTACCCGACTGGGTCGCTTTTTCCTGCTTTACCGCAATCTCACTGGGAACCATGTCGGGAGGATGGAAAATAGTCCGCACCATGGGAAACCGGATTACCAGAGTTACTCCGCTGGAAGGTGTCATAGCCGAAACAGCCGGTGCATTTACGCTTTATTTTACGGAATATCTGAAAATTCCGGTCAGCACCACCCACACCATATCAGGAGCCATCATCGGAGTGGGCGCCACCCGTCGCCTGTCCGCAGTGCGCTGGGGAGTTACCCGAAGCCTGATGACAGCCTGGGTGCTTACCATCCCGGTAAGTGCGGCATTGGCAGCAGCCATCTATGCACTGATCGGGTAACCAATCTCTTTTTTCAAGGAATAACAAATAAGGAAGAAAAAAATAGCACAAACATCAGATTCCAGCAAAAAAAGGACTTTCATAGAGATAATTCTATTAACTTTTATTACTTTTGCACACATTGTGTCAAACATTGTGCAATTTGAAAATGGAAATACAAGACAGTTTTATACAACTTGTTGAAGAAAGCATCCGCGCCAACTGGGACCGTGATGCACTGACAGACTACAAAGGAGCTACGCTGCAATATAAGGACGTGGCCAGAAAGATAGAGAAAATGCATATCCTGTTCGAACATGCAGGAATCCGGAAAGGGGACAAAATCGCGCTGTGCGGGCGCAACAGTGCAAACTGGACGGCTACCTTCCTGGGCGTCGTTACTTACGGGGCAGTAGCTGTACCCATCCTTCACGAATTCAAGGCCGACAACGTACACCACATCGTCAACCATTCGGAGGCACGTATGCTTTTTGTAGGCGACCAAGTGTGGGAGATGTTCAACGAAGCGGCCATGCCCAATCTGGAAGGTATCATCGAGCTGAAGAATTTCGACCTGGTGGTGTCACGCTCGGAGAAACTGACGTATGCACGCGAGCACCTGAACGAGGAATTCGGAAAGAAATATCCCTGCCGCTTCCGTGCCGAACAGGTTTCCTACCGTCGGGAAGAACCGGAAGAACTGGCTGTCATCAATTACACCTCGGGTACTACCGGTTACTCTAAAGGGGTGATGCTGCCCTACCGTAGCATCATTTCAAACATCGTACACATTGACCAGAAAGTAGGACTGAAAGCGGGCGACAGCATCGTATCCATGCTTCCGCTGGGACATATCTTCGGACTGGTGTTCGACTTCCTTTACGGTATTACCAAAGGAGCACATCTGTGTTCCTCACCCGTATGCCGAGCCCGAAAATCATTGCAGAATCGTTTGCTGTAATCCGTCCGCGCGTCATTGCCTGCGTGCCGCTGATTGTGGAAAAGATTTTCAAGAAAAACATTCTCCCGAAAGTGGACAACAAGCTCGGAAAACTGTTGCTGAACCTGCCTATCATCAGCGATAAAATCAAGGAACAGATTCGTCAGCAGACCATGGAAGTGTTCGGTGGAAACTTTATCGAAATCGTAATTGGAGGAGCACCGTTCAACCCCGAAGTGGAAGCCTTTCTGCGTAAAATCAACTTCCCCTACACCATTGCATACGGTATGACGGAGTGTGCGCCGCTTATCTGCCACAGCCGCTGGATGAGATTCTGTACACCTCGTGCGGAAAGACCGTGGCCAACATGGAAACCAAGGTGATTTCGGAAGACCCTGAACGGATTCCTGGTGAACTGGTGTGCCGGGGTATGAACGTGATGCTGGGATACTACAAGAACGAAAGTGCCACTGCACAGACTATCGACAAGGACGGCTGGCTGCATACCGGCGACATGGCCATCAAGGATGCGGATGGAAACATCTTCATCAAGGGCCGTTGCAAGAACATGCTGCTTACTGCTTCCGGACAGAACATCTATCCGGAAGAAATTGAAGCTCGCTTGAACAACATGCCTTACGTGAACGAGTCACTGGTGATTCTCAAAGAAAACAAGCTGGTAGCGCTGGTTTATCCGGACAATGAAGACGCCTTCTCGCATGGAATGAACAAGAAACAGCTGGAGGAAGCGTTAGAGTTGAACCGCATTGAACTGAACAAGGTGCTTCCGGCTTACTCGCAGATTACGCAGGTGAAGCTTTATCCGGAAGAATTTGAAAAGACGGCCAAGAAGAGCATCAAGCGCTTCTTGTACCAGTAAAAAAACGGACATAAAAAAACGCCTTTGCGTTTGAACTAAAACGCAAGGACATTTCAGATAAAACGCAAGTACGTTTGAAGTAAAACGCATTTGCGTTTTGTTTTAAACATAAAGGTGTTTTGGCACAGATATACTTACACCTGAAAAACTGCGTTTTTCGCTTGGCTCTCCTCTCACCTTTCACTACCTTTGCCGCAGACTTAAAACGAAGGAAAGATGATGGAATTACTTTATATACACTGGAACCCAGACCCGGCATTGTTTCACCTCGCGGCTTCACCCTCCGATGGTACAGCGTGCTGTGGATGATTGCCATTCTGACCGGTAGTCAGGTAGTCTACCATTTGTACAAGCAAAAGGGACTTCCGCTGGATACTTTCCAAACGCTGTTTACCTATAGTTTTATCGGTATCTTTGCCGGGGCACGCTTAGGACACTGTCTGTTCTATGACCCGCAATACTTCCTGAGCCATCCGCTGGAAATCATATTGCCGGTACACTTCCTGCCACAAGGCGGATGGGTGTTTACCGGATATGCCGGACTGGCCAGCCACGGAGGTACGCTGGGCTGATTCTGGCACTGGTGCTTTTCTGCCGGAAAACGAAGATTCATTTCCTCGATATTCTCGATATGATGGGAGTGGCTGCTCCCGTAGCTGCCGGATTTATCCGACTGGCCAACTTGATGAACTCGGAAATCATCGGCATGCGTCGGACGTGCCCTGGGCGTTTATCTTCGAACGGGTGGACATGCAGCCCCGTCATCCGGCACAGCTCTACGAAGCACTGGCCTACTTCCTGTTCTTCCTGATAATGATGGTCATCTTCCGGAAGAAGAAAGAAAACGTACGGAAAGGCTTCTATTTCGGTTTGTGTATCACCCTGATTTTCACCTTCCGCTTCTTCGTGGAGTTCCTGAAAGAAAGACAGGTGGACTTTGAGAATGCGCTCCCGATAGACATGGGACAGATTCTGAGCATTCCTTTCATCGTGGTGGGACTGTATTTCGTATTCCGTAAAAAACATTCCGCTCATGTGTGATACAGTGACCTCGCATATCTGCCTGCTCTGCATGGGCTCCAACCTGGATGCCCTTCTGCACCTGAAGAATGCGGAAGACACCCTGCAACGTCTTTTTCCGGATATTGAATGGGGAGAAATTGTAGAAACCGTGCCGGAGAAAATGGAAAATCCGCAACCGTTCCTGAATCGTGCCGCACGTTTCCATACCTCATTACCCATGACGGAGGTGCGAAGCATCCTGAAGCAAATTGAGCAGACAAACGGACGAACTCCGGACAGCAAGAAGGAAGGACGCATCCCGCTTGACATTGACTTGCTTTCATACGACCAGCAGGTACTCAAACCGGAGGACTGGCAGAAAGAATATGTGCGGCTGGCTTTTCGTCACGCTAATTTCACGTACCTAAACGGGTATAGCGTACTCCATGCGACTCATATTGTGACATGACTTTGGCCGAAAGCAGATGCAGGAACTCCTGCGGCTGTATCTGACGGCTGCGGCAACTCAAGGCGTTCGGTGTCAGACTACGGGCGCGGGCCTTGACCAGAAAGGTAAAGCGATTACCGTCACGGTCGGCCGCCAGTACATTCTGGTCGACAAAGAAATCGGGTTTGTAGGTATCTACCTGAAGCCGTACGTTCAGCACCGTGACCTGCAAGTCCTTCAACGCCTCTCCCACCGTTCCCACAAAATGACTCACCGAAGCAATGCGCGGCTTTCGTACGGTCAGTTCAAAATGCACCACGCAAAACGTTTGGCCAGCTCCACCACCCGCTCGTACCGAGGGTTGGTAGGTTCAAACTTATTGGCCAGCCAGAGCATGTAAGAAGGATCCACGTAATAGATTTCAGCCAGATGCTTTCCCTTGTATTTTCCGAAAGGCATCAAATCGTCCAGTGCCCCGTAATAGGATTCAAACTGTGCATTGTCGGCGGTCTCCAACCGCACATTGCAGTTCTGCAGCATGGAGAAAGCACGGGCGGAAGCCGCGTCCAGCGTTACTCCCAGCGTACGGACAAACAGATAAGAATGAGGAGAAGGAAATTCACGCCACAAGGCATAATACGGACGATACTCCGTGGCCATACTGATAAGATAGACACCCTTGTCGCTCGTACGTCCACGATTAAACAGTTCCAGTTCCTTTAGTACTTGTGCGGTGATTTCCATACCTGCCTCCTGCTTTGAAAGGCAAGATAAACAAAAAGAATTAAAAATGCAAGTTTATACATGCAAAACGGGAGGAAAAGACCCCAAACAGGCCTCTCCTCCCGCATAATGATATGGAATTCTAACAATTAATCGTTACAGAATGGCTTTCACGGTTTCCAGCATACCTTTTTCCTGAATGCTGTCCAGGTTCTTCTTCACGGCTTCTGCCAGTCCCGGAATCAGGTTCAGGTCCTCGCCCCAGATAAAGGTTGCACCCAGCACGCCTTCGGTTACCTTGGCTGTATCACCTGTAGCCACAACTGTTTCAGCAGGTCCATGATTTCCTGTGCGTCATTAGGCACGATTTCTGCGCCATCGGCACGTACACCACCTTTGTAGTAGGTAATGATGGCGGCCAGTCCCAATACCAGTCCTTCAGGCAACTTGCCTTTGCGTTCCAGGTAAGTCTTCAAGCCCGGCAAATCGCGTGTCTGGTATTTCGGGAAGGAATTCAGCATGATAGAAGTCACCTGATGGTCTACAAACGGATTGTTGAAGCGTTCCAGCACGTCATGTGCAAATTTTTCCAGTTCCGCTTTCGGCAGGTTCAGGGTTTCCATCAGTTCCTCGAACATTACCTTATGAATAAACTTGCCCACTACCGGATGCTGGCAGGCATCGCGCACGATATTGATACCCGACAAATAAGCTACCGGAGAAAGTACGGTGTGCGGTCCGTTCAGCAAAGTCACTTTCCGTTCGTGGTACGGTGCTTCCGACGGTACAAAGAGCACATTCAGTCCGGCTTTGTCAGCTGGGAATTCAGCAGCCACTTCCTGCGGTGCTTCAATTACCCACAGATGGAAGATTTCAGCCTGTACCACCATGTTGTCATCGTATTGCAGTTTTTCCTTGATAGCCGCAATATCCTTGCGCGGGAATCCCGGTACGATACGGTCGACCAATGTAGCATACACGCCACAAGCCTTTTCAAACCATTGCTTGAAGTCATCTCCCAGGTTCCAGAGCTCAATATACTGATAGATGGTTTCTTTCAACTTGTGTCCGTTCAAGAAAATCAGTCACACGGGAAGATAATCAATCCCTTTGACATATCTCCCTGGAAAGTTTTATAGCGATGATACAAAAGTTGTGTCAGCTTACCCGGATAAGAAGATGCCGGTGCATCTTCCAGCTTGCAGGAAGGTCGAATGCAATACCTGCTTCGGTTGTATTGGAGATTACGAAACGCATTTCCGGCTGTTCGGCCAGCTTCATGAACTCTTCAAACTGACTGTAAGGATTCAGTGCACGGCTGATTACGTCAATCATGGTCAGGCTGTTCACCGTTTCCCCTTTGTCCAAGCCCTGTAGATTGACGTGATAAAGACAATCCTGCGCGTTCAGCATGTCAATCATTCCTTTTTCGATGGGTTGAACCACCACTACACTGCTGTTGAAATCAGCTTTTTCGTTCATGTTGTAGATAATCCAGTCAACAAACGCACGAAGGAAATTACCTTCGCCAAACTGAATAATTCTTTCCGGACGGACCGTTTTCTTTGCGGTCTCTTTGTTTAATGCTTTCATATTATATCTTTAATAACAAAATTGTTGTCCTTTCGGCCTTTTGGGCTCATTTAACCCTTCAAACATTAAAAGAGTTGAATTTAACCCGTTGTTTTTCACATACTTGTCTACCCTTTCATGAATTTAATTTTCATAAATGAGTGCTGCAAAGGTAATAAATATTTTGTTATTCCAAATAAAATTTCTACTTTCGTGTTCGATAACGGATAGGTATTCGATATTTTATGTTGGGCAACATAAATAAATTGTAACTTCCTATCACAAGACAACCCTGAACACTTAAAAACACATTTATCATGAAGAAATTTATGGATGAAACTTCCTGTTGCAAACAGAAACCGCACAGGAGTTATATCACAATCATGCGGCTAAAATGCCGATTATTGACTATCACTGCCACCTGATTCCAAAAATGGTAGCCGACGATTACCAGTTCAAATCCATTACTGAAATCTGGCTGGGAGGTGACCACTATAAATGGCGTGCCATGCGAAGCAACGGAGTGGCAGAACGTTACTGCACCGGAACAGACACTACCGACTGGGAAAAGTTCGAAAAATGGGCTGAAACTGTTCCTTATACATTCCGCAACCCGCTGTATCACTGGACACACCTGGAACTGAAGACTGCTTTCGGCATCGACAAGATTCTGAATCCGTCTACCGCCCGCGAAATTTTTGACGAATGTAATGCCAAACTGGCTACTCCGGAATATTCAGCTCGCAACCTGATGCGTCGCTATCATGTAGAAACAGTCTGCACAACGGACGATCCGGTAGACTCACTGGAATATCACATCGCTACCCGTGAAAGCGGATTTGAAATCAAGATGCTGCCTACCTGGCGCCCGGACAAGGCAATGGCAGTAGAAGTGCCGGCTGACTTCCGCGCCTACGTAGAAAAACTGGCAGAAGTAAGCGGTGTTAGCATCTCTAACTTTGACGACATGATTGAAGCCCTGCGCAAACGTCATGCTTTCTTTGCCGAACAAGGCTGTAAGTTGTCCGATCACGGTATCGAGGAATTCTATGCAGAAGATTATACGGATGCGGAAATCCGCACCATCTTCAACAAGGTATACGGTGGTACGGAACTAACACACGAAGAAATTCTGAAGTTCAAGTCGGCCATGCTGGTGGTATTCGGCGAAATGGACTGGGAAACTGGCTGGACACAGCAGTTCCACTACGGTGCCATCCGCAACAACAATACCAAGATGTTCAAGCTGTTGGGACCTGACACAGGTTTCGACTCTATCGGTGAATTCACCACGGCCAAATCCATGGCAAAATACCTGGATCGCCTGAACTCAGAAGGAAAGCTTACAAAAACCATTCTCTACAACCTGAATCCTTGCGCCAACGAAGTAATCGCTACCATGCTGGGTAACTTCCAGGACGGTTCTGTTCCGGGAAAAATCCAGTTCGGTTCAGGCTGGTGGTTCCTCGATCAGAAAGACGGCATGGAAAAACAGATGAACGCACTTTCTCTGCTGGGATTGCTGAGCCGCTTCGTAGGTATGCTTACCGACTCACGTTCCTTCCTTTCTTACCCGCGTCATGAGTACTTCCGCCGTACACTCTGTAACCTGCTGGGAAGAGATGTAGAAAACGGAGAAATTCCTGAATGCGAAATGGCGCGCGTACAACAGATGGTAGAAGACATCTGCTACAACAACGCCAAGAACTTCTTCCAGTTCTAAGAAATTACGGTATATCTAAAAAACAGATACAACCCGTTTGCAAGGCTGTTCCTTTTCGGAATGGCCTTGTTTTATTTATATCTTTTTTCGTTTGCCTTTCCTCTCACATTTCACTATCTTTTCATAAGACAGGAAGCGGTTCGGGATAGCCAAACCTGAAAAACTTTGTTTTTCGTTTGTCTCTCCTCTCACCTTTCACTATCTTTGCGTTCCTTTAGCAAAAAAGAGAGACAATGACAGTAAAATTTATGAGTCTGGCCAGCGGCAGCAGCGGAAACTGTTACTACCTGGCTACTGACAACACCGCCATATTGGTTGATGCCGGTATCGGTATCCGCACCATCAAGAAGGTATTTAAGGAACGTATGCTAAACCTTGAAGGGATACAGGCTGTACTGGTTACTCATGACCACGCCGACCACATCAAGGCAGTAGGCATTTGGGAGAGAAGCACGGGATTCCGGTATATACCACTCCGGAAATACACGAAGGCATGAAGCACAGCTACTGTATGACCGAACGGTTAAGTCCCGAACGTACCCGCTTTATCCGGAAAGAAGAAACATTCAGTGTGGGCGATTTCACCATCACCTGCTTTGAAGTGCCTCACGACGGAACTGACAACGTGGGTTATTGCATCACGGCAGGCGATAAGACATTCTCTTTCCTGACCGACATCGGGCATATCACCCCGACTGCCTCACGCTTCATACAGCAGGCTGATTACCTGATACTGGAAGCCAACTACGACGACAGCATGCTCCAGATGGGACCTTATCCACAGCATCTGAAGGAGCGCATTGCCGGCCCGAACGGACACATGAGCAATCACGAAATGGCCGACTACCTGAGTCATCATTTTCCCCAGCGCCTGAAGCATTTATGGCTCTGCCACCTGAGCAAGGACAACAACCATCCGGAGTTGGCTTTCAAGACAGTGGAACTAGCATTCCGGCAGGAAAACATCATCGTAGGAAAAGACGTGGAAGTCACTCCACTGAAGCGAACCACTCCTTCTGAAATGTATATTCTGGAATAACAAAAGAAAATAATAAAAGCCATCGGGGCGTTTCCTCTGAAGTGAAGAAACGCCCCGATGGCTTTTTTATTGCAAACTGCGAATCAGCGCAATCTTTCGTACGCCTTTACCAGCATCTCATCCTTGCCGATAGCACGGATAGCCAGCCAGTTCAGGATAATGCTTACCAATGGAAGACAAACGGTCCATGAAGGCATGAAACTATAGTCATCGAATGCCTTGTCCGGATTTACGACAAAATAAGCCAGTACCAGATAGTAACCAACCAGCACAATCGTATTGAAGATGGTCAGACGAATCTGCAACATACGTTTCCGGTAAAGGAAAATAGTCACCAAAGCCATTACAGCCACTACTACCAGTATCGCAAACAAAGCCCACGGCGTGTAGTTCACCGCTCCGTCCGGAAGCAGGTATGAAAGGTTTGTCATCTCACAAATATTTTTATCGGTATAGAAGCTGCCCACGGGAACAGACATCATTACTACCATCAAGATAGCTACTACGAGCAAATAAACAGTCTGTATTCTCTGTATCATAATCAATCGTATTAAGGTTTCCAAAACAAATGTCATTCTGAGGGCGACGGTTCTTGCCGTCTACACTCAGAATGACAAGCCCAAATGCGCATGCGCATTCACTAAAATCTTTACCTATAGGAGGATTACTGCAATTTTTCCTTTTCCTTTGCCGGGTTTCTGTAATAAACCTTTCCTTCTATGTACTCCTGAGTCGCGATCAACGTCGGTTTCGGGAGTTTTTCATAATAACGAGAGATTTCAATCTGTTCTCTGTTTTCAAACACCTCTTCAAGGTTATCGTTATAAGAAGCAAACTCCTGCAGTTTCTTGGAAAGGTCATTCTTCATTTCGGCAGCAATCTGGTTGGCACGCTTGCCGATGATAGATACTGTTTCATAAATATTGCCTGTGTCCTCACAGAGTTCCATCAAATTACGTGTAACCGTATTTGTAGGAGCGTTTGTTTTTTTGTAATCCATAACTTAATTTATAATTATAAACGTTTATATTATTCTTCATCTGTAGAAATGTACTTGCTGACTTCCTTGAAGATGTCTTCCACTTCTTTCATGTATTTGCTTTCCGGGAATTCATTCTTGAAAGCATAATATTCATCCACGGTTTCGCGCATACGGTCTTCTCTCTTTTCAAGCACACTCTCCTTTGCCATGTGATACTTGGCGCGGAGAATCAGAATGGAAAGTTCCTCACGCATCTTGGTGTAGGGATATTCTTTCAACACATTCTGTGCAGTAACGATAGCTGCCAGATAGTTATTACCCGTACTGCTGTAAGAGGCATTTCCGGAATAAGAGCCCAAGTCATAATAAAGTTTGGAAGAAAGGTATTCCTTTTCTACCAGTTTGTCCTGCAACTCGAAAATCATGCTCTGAGCTATATCCTTTCGCTGACTTGTAGGGAAATACTCCATAAACATCTGCAGTTCCTGAATGGCCTTATACGTGCTGCTCTGGTCCAGACGTGGTTCCGGAGTATCAAGGTACAAAGCCTTTCCGCTATGAAAACGCGCCAGTTCCGTATAAGTACGCGCGGATAAGTCGTATAATAGGTATTGAAATAATGCGAAGCAGTCACAAAATCACTCTGGTTGTAATAAGTCATTGCCAGCATATATAAAGACTCTTCTCCGTTGGCCGTACCTTTCAGGATAGGGATCAGTTCTTCCAGAATGGTTGCCGCACGTGAATTCTGTCCTTTGGCAAAATAACTTTTCGCCGCTTCGTATTTGTATTCATAGTCAGTGCTTTTCAGCACTTTATTGTACTCTCCGCATGAAGACAAAACTCCAGCAGAAAGGAGGACCATTGCGATGTATTTTTTCATATATAATTGATATAGTTGCGCAAAATTACTCTTTTCCAGCGAATAATGCAACTCCAGGCCATTTTTTAATGTAATTTTTCAGGATGTGCAAAGTATGGTATAAAATATATATGTAATTTTACAACCGTTTTCATTCACCAATATTCAGATGCAATGAATTTTGAACTGATATCCGACTATCAGCCTACCGGCGACCAGCCGGAGGCCATCGCCCAACTGACTGAAGGTATCCGGCAGCATGTGCCTGCACAGACGCTGCTGGGAGTAACCGGCTCTGGAAAGACTTTTACCATTGCCAATGTCATCAAGAACATCAACAAGCCGACACTGATTCTGAGTCACAACAAGACACTAGCCGCCCAGCTTTACGGAGAATTCAAGAATTTCTTCCCCCACAATGCGGTGGAGTATTATGTGTCTTACTACGACTATTATCAGCCGGAAGCATACATTCCGTCGACCGATACCTATATTGAAAAAGACCTGGCCATCAACGAGGAAATCGACAAACTTCGTCTGGCTGCGACTTCTTCCCTCCTTCCGGCCGGAAGGACGTCATCGTGGTATCGTCCGTATCGTGTATCTACGGTATGGGAAACCCGGCAGATTTCTACAACAACGTGATTGAAATCAAAAAAGGGAAGCTGCTGGACCGCAACGTATTCCTCCGCCGGCTGGTGGACAGTCTGTACGTTCGGAATGACATCGAGCTGAACCGAGGCAACTTCCGTGTAAAAGGTGATACGGTGGACATCTTCCTGGCTTATACCGACAGTGTGCTGCGGGTAATGTTTTGGGACGACGAGATTGACGGTATTGAAGAGATAGACCCGGTTTCAGGACACCGTATCGGTACGTTCGAAGAATATAAGATTTATCCGGCCAACCTGTTCATGACGACCAAGGAAAATACGCTCCGCGCCATTCATCAGATTGAAGATGATCTGACCAAGCAGGTGGCCTATTTTGAAGAGATTGGAAAGCCCTACGAAGCCAAACGTCTGTACGAGCGTGTGACCTACGACATGGAAATGCTGCGCGAGCTGGGACATTGTTCGGGGATTGAAAACTATTCACGTTACTTCGACGGACGCGAACCGGGTACCCGTCCCTACTGTCTGCTTGATTTCTTCCCTGAAGATTTTCTGATTGTCATCGATGAAAGCCACGTCAGCGTACCGCAAATCAGGGCCATGTACGGCGGCGACCGTGCCCGCAAGACAAATCTGGTGGAATACGGATTCCGTCTGCCGGCCGCCATGGACAACCGTCCGCTTACGTTCGAAGAGTTTCAGCAGATGGCCAAGCAGGTGATTTACGTGAGTGCCACTCCGGCAGAATACGAACTGCAACAGAGTGAGGGTATCGTAGTGGAACAGGTGATTCGTCCTACGGGACTGTTAGACCGGTAATTGACGTACGTCCCAGCCTGAACCAGATAGACGACCTGATGGAAGAGATTCAGCAACGCATCGAAAGGGAGGAGCGCGTGCTTGTCACTACCCTGACCAAGCGCATGGCAGAAGAACTGACGGAATACCTGCTCAACAACGGTATCCGCTGCGCTTATATCCACAGCGACGTGGAAACACTGGAGCGTATCAAAATCATGGACGAACTGCGGGAAGGTATCTACGATGTGCTGGTGGGTGTCAACCTGCTGCGTGAGGGACTCGACTTGCCGGAGGTGTCGCTCGTAGCTATCCTGGATGCCGACAAGGAAGGTTTTCTGCGTTCGCACCGCTCGCTCACCCAGACAGCCGGACGTGCTGCCCGCAACGTAAACGGGAAGGTCATCATGTATGCCGACCGCATTACGGACAGTATGCGACAGACCATCGACGAAACCAACCGCCGACGGGAGAAGCAGCTGGCTTACAACGAAGCACACGGCATCACACCGAAGCAGATTACCCGTTCACGCGCCAATGCCCTGCTCGACATCGAAAAACAGTCGTCTCAGGAAAACAGCAGCAAACCCAAAGAACCACGGGCCTATACCGAGACCGAAGCCCAGCTTCATGCAGCCGCCGACCCTGTGGTACAGTATATGACAAAGGACCAGTTACAAAAGAGCATCGAACAGACTCGCAAGCTGATGCAGGAAGCCGCCAAGAAGCTGGACTTTATCGAAGCGGCACAATACCGCGACGAGTTGCTTAAACTTGAGGAGCTTCTGAAAGAAAAGTCCTGATATTGGCCAGGGCTTTCTGCGACAAACGCTCTACGCTTTGAATGGATTTTCCGGATATATAAGGCGTGTACAACACATTCGGAATATCCTTCAGAGCATCACGGGCTACACCCATGCCGGTCGCATCACAGAGGTAATAGCTGTGCTTGCATGTTCCCAGCCATTTCTTCAGGGCATCTACCTCAAAAGTAGGTCCTACAGACGTATTTACCAGTATCTTACGGTCTCCCATCAAGGCAAATTCCGACTCACCCAGCAAGTAATTGTTGCGTGGCAGGCAGGTGCATACGATTTCCGCTTCCTTCAGCAAATCGGCCAACGGGCGATAGGCAATGCCTTTTGCTTCGGCTTCCGGTTTACGGGTACGGCTGTAGTACAGCACCTCGGCACCGAAAAACCGCATGGCTTCAGCAATCATTCCTCCGGTCTTCCCCAGACCATGATTCCCACCTTACGTCCTGTCAGTTCCGTACTTTCTTCCAGCCAGCGTACATTTCCAAAGCCATGAAGCAGACGCACCAGTTCACTGACTACGTATTCCACCACACCTTCATCACCATAATCTTTCACTCCTAACACCGTAATTCCTCTTTTGCGAGCCTCAATTACATCAACATTCGAGCTTTCCGGGTTATAGAGCGTACAGCACATACCTATATAACGGATGTTCGGGCAAGCATCCAGCACAGACCGACGGATAGGCGTACGGAAAGATACCAGCAGGCAGTCGGCATTGCCAATACGGCGGATTACCTCCTCTTCTTCAGTGGGAAAATCATGATATACAACCACTTCTTCCCCTATTATTTTCAATTGTTTGAGCGCCGCTTCATTCAGCAACGTCTCGTCTACAGCTACTATTTTCTTGAAATTCATATCTTCTTTATGTAAATTATTCATTCGAAAGTACATAAAACCCGATAATGCCGCAAGGAAAATCCGCAGAGTTTTGTGGAAAAGGAAATACGCACAACAAAACAACTGAATCCCCATACATAAAAACACTTTCAAAATGAGAGATAATTTGATATAAAAATTATATTATGACATCATTTTTTCAAATAATATATCCTTTTTAATTTATTATTTATACTTTTGCGACAAAATCAAAACAAACAGAAAATGGAACAGCTTACAAAAATTGTGCAAGAAATCAGTTCGTTTATGTGGGGATGGCCCATGATTATCATGCTCCTGGGCACCCATCTTTATCTTACCATCCGGTTGCGTTTTCCGCAGTTACATATCCTCAAGGCCTTACGACTCTCTGTAAGCAAGGATAAAGATGCAGGAGGCGATGTCAGCCAGTTCGGAGCACTGGCCACTTCACTGGCAGCTACCATCGGGACCGGAAACATTATCGGAGTAGCGACCGCCGTCGCATTAGGCGGACCGGGTGCCGTGTTCTGGTGCTGGCTGACAGGTGTACTGGGCATGTCGACCAAATACGTTGAAGGGCTTCTGGCCGTAAAATACCGCATAAAGAATTCGTCGGGCGAGATGATTGGCGGACCGATGTATGCACTGGAACGCGGCTTAGGATTGAAATGGCTCGGAGTTCTGTTCTGCATCTTTACCGCACTGGCTGCTTTCGGCATCGGTAACACGGTACAGGCCAACTCAATTTCCCTGCTGCTGAATGAATCGTACGGAGTATCTCCTCACCTGACAGGCATTCTGATGAGTATTCTCACGGCTTTGGTAGTTATCGGCGGAGTAAAGAGCATCGCCAGAGTCTGTATGGGCCTCGTACCCATTATGGCCTTACTCTATGTGGGGGGATGTATTTATATTCTGATTGTCAACCATGCCTATTTAGGAGAATCTTTCCGGCTGATTTTTGAATCTGCCTTTTCGGCACGGGCGGCAGGTAGCGGATTCGTAGGAACCACGGTCATGATGGCTGCCCGCTACGGTATTGCTCGCGGACTATTCTCCAACGAATCAGGACTGGGCTCCGCACCGATTGTAGCCGCCGCAGCACAGACACGCAACCCCGTACGTCAGGCACTGGTCTCCTCTACCGGAACTTTCTGGGATACGGTCGTGATATGTGCGCTGACAGGACTTGTACTGGTAAGCAGCATCCTGGCCTATCCTGACATTGATTATACCAGCGACGCGGCACTCACCAAGATGGCTTTTGCCAAAATCCCCTACATCGGTACTCCCATCCTTTCGTTTGGTATCGTCACTTTTGCCTTCAGCACCATTTTAGGATGGACCTATTACTCACAGAAAGCAGTAGAATACCTAGGTGGAAAGAAAATCATGTTTGCCTATCGTCTGATGTGGATTCTGATGATTTACGTGGGTTCCGTCATCAACCTCGCTCTTGTGTGGAATTTTGCTGACGTGGTTAATGCCCTCATGGCTATTCCTAATCTCATCTCACTGATTCTGCTCTCGGGAGTGGCTGTCAGCGAAACGCGTAAATATCTATGGAACAACCGCTTGAACGACTATCACGAAGAATAAATTTCTGTATAAAAAGAGCCCCGGAAAACCTTATGCAAGTCTCCGGGGCCCTTCCTATGTATTAATCTCTCTTTATTTTGCTTCGTTCAAGTCGATGCCTTTGTTGCGCAGTGTCATGGCCATCAGACGAACATAGTTAGAATACTGCTTGTCGTCCAGCGTCTGCTTCATCAATTTCAAGTTTCCGTAAACAGCTTTACGAACTTTTTCTTTGTTATCTGTCTTTGATGCGTTTGCACGAGTCATTTCCTGTTCAAAGTAGTCGCAGATGTCAGCAACTTTTTCATGCTGGTTAGATGAAAGATTCAAATATTTAGTCAGCTTTGACTTGTTGATTGAACCATTCCATTTCTGTGCATTGTTATCCTGTACACCTTCTGCAAACATAGAAACTGAAAATACCAATGCGGCTGCTAATGTTAATCCTAATCTTTTCATACCTTTAAAATCTTTTACCTAAAAACTTTGTTACCTAAATAATTCAAAATCTAGCTTAGCTCGAGCTTTTTTCCTTTTACCGCTACAAAGATAAGGATATGTTGGACAACATAAAAATAAACTACAAAGAAAGTTGCTCCACCCCTATCATTTATTGACGTATATCAAGAAAGGTATAGCAAAATGAACAATTTATTCACATTTTTGTAATATAAAGCTTCATTTCACTTTCTATTGATTACCCTTTGAACCGTATCCGCATAAAAAAAGGCTTTCAGGATATTTCCTGAAAGCCTTTTGCTTCATTATGTCATAAATCTGCGGATTATCCACCGAAGTTATCATACATGATAGAAGATTCTTCTACGCCGAGGCTATCCAGCATAGCGACAACTGCCTTCGACATCGGACCAGGACCACACATGTAGTATTCGATGTCTTCCGGAGCTTCGTGATCTTTCAAGTAAGTGTTCAACATTACCTGATGAACGAATCCTGCTGTATACTTCACGCCAGCTGCATCGGCTGCAGGGTCCGGACGGTCCAAAGCCAGATGGAAGTGGAAGTTCGGGAAGTCTTTTTCCAGTTTCAGGAAGTCGTCCAGATAGAACACTTCATTCAATGCACGCGCACCATAGAAGTAATGCAATTCACGGTCAGTAGTATGCAATGTACGAGTCATGTGCATAATCTGTGCACGAAGCGGAGCCATACCGGCACCACCACCTACCCAGATCATTTCCTTCTTAGAATCGAAAATCGGATGGAAGTCTCCGTAAGGACCACTCATCAATACCTTGTCACCCGGTTTCAGGGTAAAGATATAAGAAGAAGCGATACCCGGCATCACATCCATGAATCCGCTGCGGTCTGGCTTGAACGGAGGAGTAGCGATACGAACTGTCAACATGAACACGTCACCTTCTGCCGGATAGTTGGCCATAGAGTAAGCACGGATGGTTTCTTCTTCGTTCTTACATTTCAGGCCGAACAAACCGAATTTTTCCCATGCAGGCAAGTATTCGGCACCGATAAGGTCCTTGTCGATGTCCTTGTTGTAATCCATTTCAAATTTAGGAATCTTAATCTGTGCGTATGAACCCGGAATAAAGTCCATGTGCGCACCCTTGGGCAACTGCACCTTGAACTCCTTGATAAAGGTAGCCACGTTCTTGTTGGAGATAACCGTACATTCGTATTCCTTTACGCCCATTACAGATTCAGGCACCTTGATGCCCATATCTCCTTTCACTTTCACCTGACAGCCCAGACGCCAGTGGTCTTTCTGCTGTTTGCGGCTGAAGTGGCTCACTTCAGAAGGCAGGATTTCACCGCCACCTTCTACCACCTGACACTTACACTGTCCGCAAGAACCCTTACCACCACAAGCTGAAGGCAAGAACACTCCGTTTACGGCCAATGTGTTCAGCAATGTAGAGCCAGACTCTACTTCCATATCCTTATCACCGTTGATAGTCAGTTTCACATTACCGGAAGCAACGAGGAAATTCTTTGCAACCAGCAGGATGACTACCAGCACCAGAATAGTCACGAGGAATACTCCAATGCTTGCTAAAATAAAATTCATATCCATTGTCTTATTCCTTTCCTATTAGATGTTCAAACCAGAGAAACACATAAATGCCATTGCCATCAGACCTACAGTGATGAATGTGATGCCCAAGCCTTTCAGCGGAGCAGGTACGTCAGAGTAAGCCATTTTTTCACGGATAGCAGCCAGACCTACGATAGCCAGCAACCAGCCGATACCTGAACCCAGTGCGTAAGAGATAGAATCCCAGATATCGCCGATGTATTTAGCATCAGATGGCTCAGAGTGATACGCTGCTGCATGAACAGAGAAGCACCCATGATGGCACAGTTTACAGCAATCAACGGCAGGAAGATACCCAGTGACGCATACAGTGAAGGACTGAAGCTTCTACAATCATTTCTACCAGCTGAACGATAGCCGCAATTACGGCAATGAAAAGAATGAAGCTAAGGAAGCTCAAGTCAATTCCCAGAATGCCGTCGGCAGCCAGCACCTTCGTCTGGAGAAGGTAGTTCACCGGCAAGGTAACCACCAGCACGAAAGTTACGGCGATACCCAGACCGAGGGCAGTCTTCACGTTCTTCGATACCGCCAGGTATGAACACATACCCAGGAAGAACGCAAATATCATATTGTCCACAAAGATTGAGCGGACCAATAAACTAAAAAAATGTTCCATAATTCTGGATTTTTAATTTCCGTTGTTGGTTAATAATTATTCTTTTTCTTGCAACTCTTTGTGTTTTGCACGCTGATACCAAATCAGGCAAGCTACGATGATCAAAGCCATCGGCGGCATCAACATCAAACCGTTGTTTACATAACCGGCATTCTTTACAGCCTCATAGTTCAGGATGTTGAAACCCAACAGTGTTCCTGAACCCAGCAATTCACGGAAGAATGCAACGATTACCAGAATCTTGGCATAACCCAGACCGTTACCAATACCGTCAAGGCATGATTCCCACGGACCGTTTGACATAGCAAATGCTTCCAGACGTCCCATCAGGATACAGTTGGTAATGATCAAACCTACGTATACAGACAACTGTACGCTCACGTCGTAAGCAAAAGCTTTCAGCAACTCACTTACGATAGTTACCAAAGCAGCTACGACTACCAGCTGTACGATGATACGAATACGGTTAGGCACTGTCTTACGCAACAAAGAAATCACTACGTTAGAAAAAGCAGTAATAATGGTTACAGAAAGACCCATCACGATGGCCGGCTCCAGTTTGGAGGTTACAGCCAGTGCAGAACAGATACCCAACACCTGTACGGTTACCGGGTTGTTCATGCCTATAGGAGTAGAAAATACTTCTCTGTTTTTAGCTGAAAATAAACTTCCCATTTTCGTTCTCCTCCTTATTCTTTAGATGTTAAAAATTTAGCGTAATGTGTCATACATCCTTTCAACATGGCATCTACACCAACTGAAGTGATTGTACCACCAGAGATACCGTCTACCTGGAATTCCGGATTTTCAACTTTTCCGTTCTTTACAACTCCCAGTGCAACGGCTTCACCGTCCATTACATGCTTGTCCTTAAATTCACTCTGGAAATGTTCTGATGCGATTTCGGCTCCCAAACCCGGAGTTTCAGACGCATGAGAGAAGTAAGTTCCGTATACTGTATTCTTGTCTTCGTTCAAGGCAACATATCCCCAGATAGCACCCCAAAGACCGGCACCGTATACCGGGATTACATATTTAGTCTGTCCTTCGATTTCACATACGAAGATGTGAGCACGACCGTTTTCCTTGAAATCTTTTTCGTAAGAAGTCACGAAAGCACCTTCATACGGAGTCAGTGTGCCGTCTTCAGCTACCACCATATCCGATTTCACCACTTTAGCAAATTCAGCCTCTGCATCCTGCACACCCTTGATGCCCAGTGAAGAAAGAATCTGCTTCTTTGTATCCAGCTCTACGTTCTTTCCCTGCAAGTCGCGCAAAGAAGAGTTCACGAAAGCCAGCAAGAATGCTACGATAACAACCATTACCGAAGCATAAATGATAGTATAAGAGTTACTATTAGTATTCATTGTATTTTCGGTTTTTATTTGTTAGACATAGCACGTTTTGCACGGCGAGAAATGTTATTCTGAACTACTACGTAGTCAATCAGCGGAGCGAAGATGTTCATCAGCAGGATAGCCAACATCATACCTTCAGGATAACCCGGATTCAATACACGGATAATGATTGCCATGGCACCAATCAGGAAACCATATACAAACTTACCGTTTTCTGTACGTGAAGAAGTTACAGGGTCTGTAGCCATAAATACGGCACCGAAGCAGAAACCACCCAAGCACAAGTGTTCAAACCAAGGCATCTTAGCCATTGCAGTGTCCGGACCGATGGTATTGAAAATCCATCCCATTACCGCACCACCTACAAATACTGACAACATTGTCTTCCAGCTTGCCACACCTGACCACAACAGAATAACCGCACCAATCGCAATGGCAATTACACTGGTTTCACCGATAGAACCCGGAATCAGACCAGTTACCATATCCCAAGAGAAAGCAGGATATGCCATCGCATCAGTTGCAGTAGAAGCCTGTCCCAGTGCTGTAGCAGCAGTCAGGCCGTCTACATTGCTTCCCAAGCCAAAGATGCTGTCGCTGGATACCCATACAGTATCACCAGACATTTTGGTCGGATAAGCAAAGAACAAGAATGCACGAGTAATCAATGCAGGGTTAAAGATGTTCATACCTGTACCACCGAATACTTCCTTTGCAAAAATTACAGAGAAAGCAGTAGCTACAGCCAGCATCCACAACGGACAGTCAACCGGCACAATCATCGGAATCAGCATACCTGAAACCAGGAAACCTTCCTGAATTTCTTCCTTCTTCCACTGAGCTACCACAAATTCGATACCCAGACCCACTACATATGATACAATGATTTTCGGCAGTACAGCCAGAAAACCATAACCGAACATTTCAATGAAGCTGCCTTCTACATTTGCAGCATGGAAATGCTGGTAACCCACATTATACATACCGAACAGCAAGGCCGGTATCAGCGCGATCACCACGAACGACATGATACGTTTGCTGTCTATCGCATCGTGGATGTGCGTACCTGTCTTCGAAGTAGTGTTCGGAACAAACAGGAATGTTTCAAACCCGTCGAACACAGAACGAAAAGCATGAAATTTGCCTCCCTCTTCAAAGTTAGGCTTTATCTTATCGAGATAATTTCTTAACGCGTTCATTTATTAATAATCGTTTTAGTTAGCATTAACACATTTCACGGCGGAGCATGTCGAGTCCGTCACGAACAATACGCTGCAATTCCATCTTTGAAGAGCAGACAAATTCACACAAGGCAAAGTCTTCTGGAGCTACCTCATAAATACCCAGTGCTTCCATACGGTCAATATCGCCCGCGATGATTGCCTTAATCAGGTATTCCGGCAGAATGTCCATCGGAAGAACATGGTCGTATTCATTCGACATGATCATGTGGCGTTCACCACCCTTCACACGTGCATCCAACACATATTCTTTCTTCTTACCCATCATCCAGCTGAAATAAGAACGGCTGGTACTGAAATCATTGAAACGCGGCATAATCCAACCCAGCATTTCGTGTACGTCGCTTCCTTCCGGAATTACAGTCAACTGGCTGTGGAAAGCTCCCAGATAACCGTTGGCAGAAATCTGCTTACCGGTCAGCACGTTACCGCTGATGTAGCGCAAAGCCTTGTCTTTTGTCACGTTGTTTTCGAATACACCTGTCAGCAGTGCACCTACTTTCAATTTCACGTATGCAGGTTTGAGTACTTCAGAACCTGTCACTGCTACTGTGCGGGTAAAGTCTACATGACCCGTATTGAACAGACGGCCGATGAAGATAACAGCCTGCGGATCGATAGTCCATACTGTTTCACCCTTGTTTACAGGAGCGATGTGGTTAATCTGTACACCAACGTTACCAGCAGGATGCGGTCCGTCAAATACAGTTACTTCCACGTTCTTCGCCTGCGTCAAAGCCGGTGATTTCTGATTTACACTGATACTCAGGTATGTCTTGGCCATCTTAGCCAATGCATCCAATCCAGTCTGGAAGTTTGCTTCTTCGCCTGAAAGCGCCAGTTCGAATTCTGGAGCCAGCGGGTTTGTGTCGAATGCAGAAACGAAGATAGCACGAGGTGCTACAGTCGGATCAGCCACTACGTCATACGGACGCTGACGGATAAACGCGAACAAACCGGCATTCAGCAGCATTTCCTTTACAGCAGCACCGTCAAGTGCAGCCACGCTCTTCTTGCCGAATTCTTCAAAGTCCTGTTCCGTAGCAGCCTGCACGGTGATGCTCATCACCTTGCGTCTTGCCCCACGTTCCACGCTTGTCACTACGCCGCTTACCGGCGAAACAAATTTCACTTCTGGATGATTCTTGTCTACAAACAAGGGTCCTCCGGCCATCACATATTCCTGTTCCTTTACGACCACTTTCGGAGTCACGCCTGTAAAATCATCGGGACACAGAGTATAGAATCCCGCTCTTTCACAGCCACCACTTCCGCAGCCGCCTTACCTTTCAGGTTTATGTCCAAGCCTTTACGCAACTTAATTAAATTTGCCATGTTAGGTTATAAAAAATGGTTTTGTATTTTGCGTGCAAAATTAAATAAAAAAGAGGTGAAAAAAGAATATTTGCCCATCGAATTAGAGAAATATTTCTTTATATCGAAAGGCAAATATTAAATAACTATGACAAAAGAGGTCATTCTGCCATATAGAGAAAGCAAAAATACACTTAATATCCCTTGTGCTGGTGCAGCTGAGGTTCATGTCAATCACTTTTTCCGGAATCGGGAAGACGGTAGTATAGCCGTTTTCCTCCCCCGGAAGCTGCGGACGACAGCTGTACGAACGGGTAAAAACACCGAAACGAATCATATCCTGCCGTCTCCAGCCCTCCCAGGCCAGCTCCATCATTCGCTCATCCAGCAAATTTTCCAATGTAGCAGTTCTCGGAGCCATACCTACCCGACTTCTCACTAAATTCAGCTCGGCATCGCCATCTTCCCCATTCCGCACCTTAGCCTCACTTTGCATGAGCAGCACGTCGGCGTAGCGGAACAACACGATGTCATTGTCCAGCAGTTTTCCGTCCTTAAGCCCCGTCTTATCGACTTCGTATTTTTTCATTCGGGCTCCGGCTGTTTTCTCGTACGGCTTTCCCGACACATCCAGTGCCACGTTCCAAGGCTCATACACCAATGGAGTAACCCCGTCATCCAGCAGAATCTGATTTCCCTCCAAATCCTTTACCGGCCCGGCAAAATAGCAGTAATCAAAACGGGCATCCACCTGCGGCGTATCATAGCCGAAGGTCTCAAGCACCTCTTTCGTAGCCGACGAGCCATTTTCTCCACTCAGCATACGCCTTGGCATGGTTGTAATGCCGCGAACGGAACAAGTAGATAAACTGGTTGGTGTATAAAGTCTTGCTCATGGGAATGACAAAAATATTTTCCTCCGAGGACTCATTGAACACGGCAAAGTTGGCTGTATAATCCTTTTCCAGGGTATATCCTGCAGCCGTAATCTTCTCACAATAATAGTTCACCGTTTGCCAGGCATTCAGACGTTGCCCTCCACTTCGAAAAAGATGGATTTCCCGTCCGGACGACTTCCGTCTGTCCAGTCATCATCGGTATAAACTTCCGCATTCAAGGCTAATTTGGCCAGCAGAAACCACACCACTGGCTGTGTCATTCGCCCGTAATACACTCCCGGCTGATTGCTCCGCTCTCTACTCAAAATAGAAGAAGATTCCGTAAGTTCTTTCACAATGAAATTAAACACTTTAGAACGATTTTCTTGAACAATATCTTCAACTTCCGGATTGCTCTTTTCAATCAGTGGAACACTCCCGAAAAGGTCCATAATATAATAATAAAACATGGCTCTCAATGCCCGTACTTCAGCCACACAATCTGCTACATTTTCCCCGGGATGTTTTTCAGCAAAATCCTGTATTCTTTCCAAAGAGCCATTACACAAAATCACCGTGCGATACAGGTATTCCCAGGTGGCATAAATCGCCTCATTGTTCACTCCCCAGCGATGCAAGTACAATCCCTGCCAGAATCCGCCGTCATACCAGTCTCCTCCACGTGTGGGCATGATAGCCTCATCAGTAGTAAACGTATTCAAATCATAGATACCCCGACCTGTCCCCTGAAGGCCCTGACTATCGACATATCCACCCACGTAATTATACAACGAAAGCACCCCATTTTTCTGCACGTCCGACAGGGTAGAATATGCCGTTTCTTCATCCAGACGGTCCTTCGGATTTTCTTCCAGATAACTGCTGCAAGAAGTCCATGACAGAAGAGAAAACGACGCAAAAAGTATTGAGTATATTCTTTTCATAGTAAGCAGATTAAAAGTTAAGACCTAAACTAATCATATAAGTTCTTGAAAGAGGATAAGTACGCTTGTCGTCCACCCCGAAAGTATTGTCCACCAAGGTAGAATTAATCAGTGGAGTCAGCCCCGAATAACCGGATATTGTGCCCAGGTTGTTAATGGTCAGTGCCAGGCGTGCCCCGTGCAAGAAACGCTGTTTTTTAATAGGCACGTTCCAACCCACAGTCAGGTAATCAAAGTTCACATAATTGCCGCTTTCCAGCCAGTAATCCGTTGCCGTCAGGTCATGTATATTCCGTGCCGGAGCCTCAGCCAACACATTGTAGTCCGGCAAGCTGTTCATGTTCATGTAACTCAGCGCCGTGCCATTATAAATCTTATGCCCGAATGCTCCGTTTATCTGTAACGACACATCAAAACGCTTGTAACGGAAGCTGATGTTGGAACCTAACAAGGTCTTGGGAGTAGCCTGTCCGGCTACGTAACGGTCTTCTCCTTCCTCCAAGTTCACGCCTCCTCCATTCAAGTCAGCAATCTGATAGGTATATCCTCCGTTCCCGTCCGAAACCAGTCCTTCACAATGCGGCAGATAGAAAACGCCCAACGGCTGTCCTACGATCTGATACACGATATTATTGTATCCGCCATGCAGTCCCGCACCGTTCAGTCCGGCCAAAGCCGTATATTGCGCCGCACTGATATATTCTCCTTCATACATACCGCTCAGCGACAGCAATTTGTTCCGCTGGAAAGTTACGTTTGCGTTGATATTCAGCTCCATGTCCTTGGTCTGCAAGGGTGTGATACCGATGGAGAGTTCCGTTCCACTGTTCCGCATGGATCCCAGATTAGCCAAAAGTTTGTTATAAGCAAACGGAGGTACACTGACATCATACATATACAGCATATCCCTTGTTTTGGAGAGATAATAATTCACCGACAGCAACAAGCGGTTCCCGTAAAATCCCATGTCCACCCCCACATTGAAAGTCGACTTGACTTCCCATTTCAAATCCGGATTGACGTTTTTCAGGCTCTCATACGTCACCAAAGGCGAGTTTCCCACCGGAGTTACCCCGTTCGGACGCACCAGTGCCATAGTGGTATACGAATCAATCCCCCCCTGATTTCCTGCCAATCCGTATCCCAATCGTAGCTTCAGGTTATCAATCAGGTGAAAATGTCTCATAAACTTCTCACGGGTTATATTCCACGCAGCAGAAACAGAAGGAAATACACCCCATTTATGATTCCGTCCAAACTTGGAAGACGCATCCGTACGCAAGTTCACCGTCAGCACGTAACGGTCGTCGTACGTATAATTCACACGTCCCAGGAACGACACCAGATGCGGCTCTTCATAATAGGAACCGGTACCTTCCCAAGGACGCAATGCTCCGCCCTGCAAGCTATGATACCCCAACTCATTGGAAGAAAAATTAGTCGTGGTCGTGTAAAAGCCGTGAAAACGATTCTTCTCTACCTCCCCTAAAGCCAGCACATCCAGAAAGTGAGTTCCCAACTGCTTCTGATACGTCAGCATCAGGTTTCCTAATAAGGCTTCCGACTTCCGGTTTCCCCGGTAAGCCTGTCCGTTGGCCCATACCGTTGTCGGCAGGAACTGGGCGTTTTCTGTTGTGCTATAGGTATAAGAACCAAATAGTACCATCTTCAAATCCTTCAGCAAATTAAAAGTCAGACGGGCGTGCGAACTGAAATAAGAAGTCTCCTCGCGATTATCCACGTCCATCCAGGCCAATGGATTTGTAATCTGACTGGCCGTCGTAATCTGGTCCCAGCTCCCGGTTTCCGGATCTGGAAAATCAGGAAAAGTAGGATTAAAAGTGGCTGCCGAATAAAAAGTCTTCTGTAAATCAAACAGCGTACGGTCGCGCTTCATCGAGCCGAATAACCCCAATTCACAGTCAATCAGTCCGTCAAGCATCTTCTGCGACATATTCATATTGGCCGTAAACAGTTTCATGCCCTCATTCTGAATCACTCCCTCACGGTTCTGAAAGCCTAACGACACCCTGTAATTGGAAGCCTCACCACCCCCATAAAACGCAATGTTATGATTCTGCTGCAAGCCCGTCTGTTCAATGGCTTTCTGGAAATCCGTGTCATATCCCTTATCCAGGATACTCCATCCTCGTTCAGCCGCCAGCTTGCGATACTCTGCTCCCGAAAGCATATCCAACCGGCGATAAGCATGTGACACGCCAAAACTACCGTTGTAATTCACGCGCGTCTTCCCTGCCCGACCTTTCTTGGTGACAATATTAATGACTCCCGATGCTCCACGCGAACCATACTGCGCCGTTTCCGACGCATCCTTCAAAATCGTAAAAGACTCTATATCGGTGGGATATACCGAGGTCAGCATCGTCAAATCACCCAATACCCCGTCCACGATAATCAGCGGGTCATTTCCACTGGTCAGCGAAGTCGTACCACGCAAGCGGACCGACTCCAGCGCCGCCATTCCATTGTTACTCTTTAAGATGGTAAGTCCCGGCACGCGTCCCTGAATAGCTTCCAGCGGATTAGTTATCAACTCACGGTTCATCTGCTTTTCCGTAATCTGTTCCACCGAACCGGAAATATTCTTCAAACTACCACGGGCATACCCGATGTTATAAATTGAATCGGGAGGCAATTCGTCTACATTCTGTCCTTGTACATAAAGCGGGAATCCGGCTCCCATACACCCTAAGAACAACAAGCTGTACAAAGCCTGAGATATTGGCTGCATTTTATCCATAGCATACTTATTTAAGGTCAAAAGGGCGTGAAGATACCAAAACCTCCACGCCCCGTATAATCAGTTCCTTCTTTTCACAAAGAAAAGATATTTCTACCGATAAAGCAAGCCCTGAGCCATGTTATTTCTGCCCGGTCATCATTTTTCTTCCGCAAACATCGGATCCCATGCCGGAAGCTGTATCGGCTTCTGCTTGAAGATGTCCAGCACCTTCTTCGGTACATATTTCGTTTCCAGCACCAGGCGGAACATATACTCATTGAACCATTCATCCGTCATAATCAGGTGTCCCTGATAGCCTGATGCAGCTCCCCAGCTGTTTTCCACCATCCATTTTTTCGGTTTTCCGTTCGCGTCCAAATCTACCGCCATCAGTGTCATGGCATGTGCCGACATGCTGGCAAACGTCTGGATACGTTCTTTCTTATCCATTCCGAAAGTCGTGCCCATCAACGAACCGAAATCATAATTGTTTACATCCAGCAGCCCACGCTTGCTGTCCAGCTGTGTCACGTCACTCGAGAAATACATCCGTGTGCTGTCCTTCAATGACGCAATGGCCATTTCCTTGATTTCCTCTACTGGCAGATTCACATACGTCCAGTTCTTTCCATCGTAACGATGACGGTCGTATGCAATTTCGTAACACTTGTAATATTCACGTGAAGGATCGTTCATCACCATCACATAGTTGGTCAACAGGTTCGTATCACCGTATTTTTCCAGGAACGACATCGGTGTGTGATGCTCTGTAGCCACCACATTCCCTTTGCTGTCCTTACGTACATAGTCGAACTCGGTCGGCGGCACTCCTAAAGTCAGCACCAGCATACGATACACCGTGCTCAGCATCTCTTCCTTACGGCTTTCAATCGTTGCAGCCTTCTCTCCTTTAGCGGCCATTTCTCTCAGTTCCAAACCGAATTCCTTCAGTTTCAGGCCAATCAAAGAAGACATGTACGAGGTGTGTTCACTGCTGTATGTTTCCGGCATAGCTCTTTAGGCACGAGACCGTATTTCGACACGATGTCGGCTACTCCCGTAAAGGTACCTCCGTCGCTCAGCGGATGCTTGAACAGCCATTCCACTGTCTGGTCGTTCATCGGTTTGCCAGCCGTTTCAATAACTCCCTGCAAGAACAGATTGGATTTTTCCAGCTGGTCCCAGAAGAAAGAATATACCTGCGAGAACTCCAGTCCTGGCAAGTCATAGCGTGCAATGGCCTTGGCACGCATCACGTTCAGCCCGTAAACAGCCAGCAACGGCCAGACGACTGCTGGTCGGTGATACCTTTTGATTCTACCTTAATGGAAAAATCTGTATTCAGCGCCTTCTGGTTTTCCTGGTTCAATGCCAGTTCCTTGATGCTGGTACCTCCCATGGCATTCCTCAATGCCTTGTCGGCAGCCGTATTCTGATAACTACTCTGAATTTTTTTCAACATATCCGGAGAGATGCCTCCATCCTGAGCCTGTACCGTCAGTCCGAAAGCCAACAGACAAGCAGCCAATGTTACGTGTTTCTGGTTCATTCTATTATGGTTTTAATGAAAATTGTTTCTTAATCCTTTTTTACCGAACGTACAATCTTAAAGCCGATGCACGCCACGAAGATGCTCATCAACGGACTCAGCAAGTTAAAGAAACTATACGGTAAATACACCAGTGTAGGCACATTCAGTATCGTGGCCTGCGTCATTCCGCATGTGTTCCATGGAATCAGCGGACTGGTCACCGTGACGGCATCTTCCGTTGTTCGGCTTAACAAGCGCGATTCGTATCCGTTCTTCTTATAAATATCCTTGAACATGTTTCCGGTCAGAATAATCGAAATATACTGGTCGGCAGTAGCCAGATTCAGGAACAAACCGGAAGCTACAGTTGCCGCTACCGTACTTGCCAGCTTATGTGTAAAGCGTACGAACATACGCGTAATACTCCCCAACATGCCACAGGCCGTCATGGCTCCACCCAGACACATGGCACAGAGAATCAGCCATACCGTATCCATCATACCTCCCATTCCACGGGTGGCAATCAGTTCGGTCAATGCAGGAGTAGAAGCCTGCAACGACGTACTTCCTGATAAAGCTAACAAAACTCCTTTATATAAAGCTTCCCCTCCGCTCACTCCGTCACCGGCCACTTCACGGAGTACATCTGTCTGGAAAACCAGCATGCACACCACAGCCAAAGCGGTCGATATGAATAAGGTAATAATAGAAGACACCTTACGGGCAATTAATATTCCTGTCACCACCGGCACCAGCAACACCCAGAAAGTAATATGAAAACGTTCCGCCAGTCCGGTAGTAAACACGGCAATCTGCGAACTGTCTGATGCCTCATGCGAAAATCCGGCTATTGTAAAAATAGCCAGTGAAATGACCACCGAAGGCACCGTGGTGTACATCATGTAACGGATATGCGTAAACAGCGGCGTATCTGTCACTGAGGAAGCCAGGATGGTCGTATCCGAAAGCGGAGAAACTTTGTCACCGAAATATGCACCCGAGATAATAGCTCCAGCAATCCATCCCTCATCAAAACCCTGTGCCTTGCCAATACCCATCAAGGCAATACCGATGGTCGCAATAGTAGTCCACGAACTACCCGTCATGACCGATACCACTGCACAAATCACACAGCACGACACAAGGAAAAATTTCGGATGAATAATCTGTACCCCATAGTAAATCAGCGTAGGTACACTCCCCCTAACATCCAGGCTGCCGAAAGAGCTCCGATAATCAACAGGATAATCAAAGCAGAACTCACCCCCGCAATGTTGTTGATAATGGCATGTTCAATATCCTTCCAGCTCACTCCATACCGGCTCATACCCAAAGCCGCACACAAAGCCGTAGTCAGCAACAAACAAATCTGGCTACCTCCGCCCAGCGCGTCAGCCCCCAACAGACGAATCGTAAAGAAAAGTAATACCACCAATACCGCCACAGGCAGCAAAGACACCAGCGGAGAAGGAATCTTCATTTTTTGCGTCATTTTTATCCGTTTAAGTCTAATTTTATTACTAAATTAATAACGGCTGCAAATTTCCGAATATTTTTCCAATTTTCCATACAAAATCCATATATATTTACATTTTATGCTACAGAAATGAATAAAAATAGATTTCCAATTCATTTATACCAACCGTAAAAGGCCATCGTCCAAAACTTAAAAACTACTAATAACACCCTCAAAGACCCTTTTCTTCGAGGGTTATTTGTACATTTGTCTATAATTTGCATAAATAAAGAATGAGTAAAGCCACGCGCATAAAACAAGCCATACGTATCACGGTCATTTCGACACTGGTATTCTATTTCGGTCTGATTGCTCTGCTGAACCTTCCGGCTGTCCAACACCGCATCAGTACGTATGCTGCCCGTGAACTTACCCGTCTCACCCAGGCCGAAGTCAGCATTGGCAATGTAGATTTAGGGCTTCTGAACCGCGTTGTCATCCAGAACGTGCAGATAAAGGACCGGCAGAAGAAAGACATGCTCGGCATATCACGCTTTTCCGTCAAGATTGACATTCCCTCTCTCTTCCGTGGAAAAATCCGCATCAGCAGTGTACAGCTATTCGGACTGGATGCCCGTCTGAACCGCGTTCATCCCAAGGCTCCCCTGAATTGCCAGTTTCTGATTGACACTTTTGCTTCAAATGATACGACAAAGAGCGAAAAGTCCATCGACCTGCGTATCAACTCCGTGCTTATCCGTCGCGGACAAATCCACTACGATGTGCTGTCGGAATCCAATACGCCCCGCCGGTTCAATCCTCATCACATCGGCATCAGCGAACTTTCGGCAACCATCTCCTTAAAGGCCTTGCAGACCGACTCGCTTAACGCACAAATCCGCCGTATGAGTTTCAATGAGCAAAGCGGATTTCAACTGAAGAAATTTGCGCTGAAGGCCACAGCTACCCCCAAAGGTATCCATTTGCATGACCTGAACCTGAGCCTTCCGGCCACGACGGTAAACATCGACACATTTACCGTAGTGGGAGAACTCACCGCACCCGACTTTATTTCAGATACGCAAACCACCTACATGGGTCGCCTGAATGCCTCGGTTACTCCGGCCGACATTGCCTGCTTTGTCCCTGCGCTCCAGCATTTTCAGGACTCCGTACACATCGACATGGCTTTTCATGGAAGAGGAAAACAGGCCCGATGCACCAATTTCTATCTTTCCAGCCCCCACAAAGCACTGGAAATACACGCAGAAGGCATGCTCGACCACAGCAGTCCTTCGCAACCGCCTTATTTTTTTGGCGAAATCACACAGGCCGATGCCGACGAGACTGCCATTTCCTGGCTCATACACAACCTGAAAGGTACCGCAGCACCAGTACCCGACATCCTGCAACGACTGGGCTTTCTCAAATTTCGAGGTGATGTATCGGGATACCCCTCCCGTATCACTGCACACGGTACCCTGCAAAGCCAACCGGGACAGATTAATGCCAATCTGACCATGCATACCGACACCCTGACCCAGCAAAAAAGTTACTCCGGAAAAGTTTCCACCCATAATTTTGAGCTTGGCAAACTGCTGGCAAAAAAAGAACTGGGTAAAACCTCTTTTGACCTGGAACTGAACGGACTGCAATACCGAAACCATCAGCCAGAATCGCATATCAAAGGAGAAATCTCTTCTTTAGAGTACAATGACTACCAATACCAGCACATCGCACTGAACGGAAATTTCAAGCCGGGCGGTTTCAACGGCCATCTGTCACTCGACGATGAAAATGGTAAAATCAGCGTAGACGGGAATTTCGTGACCCAACAGGCCGTACCCGACTTCAACCTGCGGGTAAAAGTACGTGATTTTCGTCCCCATAAACTTCAGCTGACGAAAAAATACGAAGATACCGACGTATCATTGAACCTGACGGCTGACTTTTCAGGACATTCCATTGACGATGTCCAGGGAAAAATCAGCCTCGACAGTCTTTCTGTCCGCACGCCCGACGAAGAAGGGAACTACTTCCTTCCCCGCCTGCAGATTGATGCGACACAGCTTGCCTCAGAGGCCAAGCAGAAGGAAATACGCATTGACTCCCCGTTCCTGACCGGAACCATACAAGGACAATATGCCTACCACACCCTGCTGAAGAGCATGGAGAAAGTGATCCGGAAGCATCTTCCATCCCTGTTCCCTGAGGAGAAGCCGAAAAAAGGAAGAAAGAAACCCGCAGAGCTGAACAACCAGTTCCGGTTCCAGTTTCGCATGGAAAACAGTGAATTTCTTTCAAAGGTTTTGAACATTCCGTTCGAGTTGCAGATGCCGGCCACGTTCTCAGGACAACTTAACGACAGCCTCTCACAGATGCGCATCAACGGTTCGATTCCTCAATTCACGTATAAAGGGAAATACTACGAATCGGGCACCCTGTTGTGTGAAAGCCGTTCCGACGAACTGCAGTGCAGTTACGTGCCGGCACCTTAATGAAAAAAGGAGCCATGTTCAATTTCTCCCTCATCACGAGGGCCAAAGACGACAAGCTGCACAGTACCATTTACTGGGGCAACAACACACAGCTCACCTATAGCGGAAAGATTGACGCCATCGCTTCTTTCCGTCAGGACAGTCTGAAAAGGGTACTCCACACCCGTGTGGACATCCAGCCCAGCCAGGTCATTCTGAATGACACCACCTGGAACATCCATCCGGCTACTGTAGACATTGCAAAAGACAGCATCGAAATACACGACTTCCTGTTTGAGCACCGCGACCAGCACCTGAAAATCAACGGGCGACTGGGAAAAACGGAAGCTGACTCCTGCCTGGTAGACTTGAAGAACATCAATCTGCTCTACATCATGGACATGATTCAGTTTCATGCCGTACGCTTCGACGGAGGCATCAGCGGTAAAGTCCACTTGCGCCACGTGCTTCAGGAACCGGTAATGGAAGCCCGTCTCGATGTGAAAGATTTCTCCCTCAATCATGCCCTGCTAGGACGCGCCGACATCCTCGGCTCATGGGATAAAGAGTTGGGAGGCGTTCGCCTGAATGCCGACATCCGCCGCGACAGTGCCTGCACCACACGGGTAATCGGCTATGTATCACCCAAGATGAAGGGACTCGACCTCCATATCCAGGCCGGAGGCACCCCTCTCTCCTTCCTGCAACCCTTTGTAGAAAATATATTCAGCAATGTCAACGGAAGCGTACATGGCGACGTGCGTCTGTTTGGTCCCTTCTCCCAACTGGATTTGGAAGGAAAAGCCAAGGCGCAGATGCAGATGAAGGTCAACATTCTGAATGCTACTTTCCTGGCTTCGGCCGATTCCGTACACATCGCTTCCGGCTTGTTCCGTTTCCAGAACGTACGCTTGCAGGATACAGAAGGGCATACCGGACTAGCCAACGGTGAGTTACGGCATACCAAATTAAAGAACCTGAGCTACCAGTTCCGCTTCAATACAAACCGCATGCTGGTATTCCACTCTGAAAAGGAAACTCCGGAATTCCCCTTCTACGGTCATATCTATGCTACCGGGAATGTATTCCTCCGGGGAGGCGACGGACAGCTGAACGTTGACGGAGAAGTTCGTGCCGACAACCAGACCGAGTTTGTCTACGTGTTAGGAACGGCAGCTGAGGCCACCAACTCCGGCTTCATCACCTTCGTAGACCGTACCCCACGGCGTAAACAGGCTGCCGTCAAAGCCGAAGTGTACCACCCGCTCAACCAGCCCGACAAGCAGGATGACGATGATACACCTACCGCCATCCACATCAATCTGCAGATAGAACCTGCCGAACGTGCCAACATGAAAATCATCATGGACCCTTCGGCCGGAGACTATATTTCTGCATACGGAACCGGTAACCTGCGCATCAACTTCTTTAATCAGGGCAATTTCCAGATGTTCGGCAATTATAACATCGCCGAAGGTATTTACAAGATGAGCCTGCAGAACATCATCCGAAAAGACTTTACCCTGCAGCCCGGAGGTGTGGTATCCTTCAACGGCGACCCCAAAGCCGCCAACCTGAACGTGCAGGCCGTCTATACGGTGAACTCCGCTTCACTGAACGACCTGATAGCCGATGCCTCTTCTTCCCGTGGAAACGTACGGGTAAACTGTCTGCTGAACCTGAGCGGCAACCTCACATCCCCCAACCTGACATTCGGCCTTGAACTGCCCACCGTGAGCGAGGAAGACCGCGAACTGGTACGCAGCCTCACCAGCACTGAAGAGCAGATGAATACGCAGATTATCTATCTGCTGGGAGTCGGCAAGTTCTATACCTACGACTATGCCAACAACACCGGGCAGACCGATGCCACCAGTTCATTGGCCTTCAGCACCCTGTCGGGCCAGTTGAACAACATGCTTTCGCAAGTCATCGACAACCAAAACTGGAACGTAGGTACGAACCTCACCACCGGAGAAAAAGGCTGGAGCGATGTAGAAGCTGAAGCCATCCTGTCCGGACGCTTACTGAACAACCGACTGATAATCAACGGAAACTTCGGTTACCGTGAAAATACCATGCGTAATACCAACTTTGTGGGTGACTTCGAAGCCATCTGGCTGCTCACCAAGAACGGAGAATTCCGTCTGCGCGGATACAACCAGACCAACGACCGTTATTTCACGAAGTCCACCCTTACCACTCAGGCATCGGTATCATGTACAAGAAAGACTTCATGAACTGGAAAGAACTCGTCGACTGGTTCCTCCGCCGCCGGAAAAACCGCAGTAGCAAACAGAAAGAAAAAGAAGACCAGAAATACCTTCCGCAGGAAGCCCTTCCTGCCGCAAGAGAAAAAAGAGAATCAAACGAAAAATAATTATACAAGAATATGGAAAAAACCTATTATCTGCCCGCCGAATGGTACAAACAAAGCTACATACAGCTTACCTGGCTCATGCCGATACCGACTGGGCTATATGCTCGATGAAGTAGAAACCTGCTTTGTCCGCCTTGCTACCGAAATAGCCAGCCGCCAGCCCCTGTTGCTCGTGGCTCCCGAATTTCCGGCAGCCTTGGCCGACTTCCCCTATCGTGACCAGATTACTTTTGTGAAATGTCCTACAAACGACACCTGGGCCCGCGACCATGCTTTCATCACCCTGCTGGAAAAACATTCCGACCCGCAGTTGCTCGACTTCTGCTTCAACGGCTGGGGGATGAAGTTTGCTGCCCATAAAGACAACCTCATCAACAGTCATCTGTTCAAGACCGGCGTACTTAACGGCGACTACATCAACTGCCGTAACTTCGTGCTCGAAGGAGGTCCATTGAAAGCGACGGAGAAGGTACCCTGCTCACCACCTCACCCTGCCTGTTGGCCCCCAACCGCAATGACACCCTCTCGCGCAAAGACATCGAAGCCTACCTGATGGAACGCTTCAACCTGCGTCAGGTACTCTGGCTGGACTACGGCTACCTGGCCGGTGACGACACAGACAGCCACGTAGACACCCTGGCCCGTCTATGTCCCGACCACACCATTACCTACGTGCAGTGTCTGGACAAGAACGACGAGCACTACGGTGCCCTCCGCTCCATGGAAGACCAGCTCAAGACCTTCCGTACCCTCGACGGAGACCCCTACCGTCTGCTTCCGCTGCCCATGCCCGAAGCCATCTATGACGAAGACGGCGAACGCCTTCCGGCCACCTACGCCAACTTCCTGATTATGAATGAGGCTGTGCTCTATCCTACCTACGCCCAACCGGAAAACGATGCCCGTGCCGCACAGGTACTGGCTGAGGCCTTCCCCGGACGTGAAATCGTAGGCGTGGATTGCCGTGCGCTTATCAAGCAGCATGGTTCTCTCCACTGCGTCACCATGCAATATCCTGAATCTGTAAAAAACCAAATAGCACAATGAAACGAACTATCCGTGTCGGCATCGTACAACAGGCTTGTACGAACGACCTCAAACTGAATCTTGAAAAGCTGCACCGCAACATCGCCTCCGTGGCACAGGCCGGTGCGCAGTTAGTAGTTCTTCAGGAACTCCATAACACCCCTTATTTCTGCCAGACAGAAGATACCAACCTGTTCGACCTGGCCGAACCCATTCCCGGCCCTTCCACCGGTTTCTACAGTGAGATAGCCGCTGCCTACCATGTGGTACTGGTCACTTCGCTATTCGAACGCCGTGCCGCCGGATTGTATCACAACACCGCCGTGGTATTCGACACCGACGGAAGCATTGCCGGCAAGTATCGCAAGATGCACATTCCAGATGACCCTGCTTACTATGAGAAGTTCTATTTCACTCCCGGCGACTTAGGATTCGAACCTATTCAGACCTCCATCGGTAAGCTCGGCGTGCAGGTTTGCTGGGACCAGTGGTATCCGGAAGGAGCCCGCATCATGGCCCTGAAAGGTGCTGAACTGTTGATTTACCCCACCGCCATCGGCTGGGAAAGCACCGACACTCAGGAAGAAAAAATGCGCCAGCTGGGGGCATGGGTAACCGTACAGCGCGGTCACGCCGTAGCCAACGGTCTACCCGTCATTGCTGTAAACCGTGTGGGCCTTGAACCCGACCCTTCCGGCCAGACCAACGGCATCCAGTTCTGGGGCAACAGCTTCGTAGCCGGTCCGCAAGGCGAAATCATCGCCCAGGCCAGCAACCTGAAAGAAGAAAACATGGTGGTAGAAATCGACATGAACCGCAGTGAAAACGTCCGCCGCTGGTGGCCCTTCCTGCGCGACCGCCGCATCGATGAATTTGAGCAGCTCACCCGCCGGTTTATCGACTAACAGGCTGAGTTACAAATAAAGAAAAGGATTATTACCTGTGGGTAGTGGTCCTTTTTTCTGTATTATAAAAAATGTTTTATCCTTGCATTGAATATGCAATAACGTTATCTTTGCAAAAAAGATAAATAATATGGGAAAGTCTACAGATACAAAAGCAAAGAAACAAATTACAAAGCCTGACTCTGTAAAAGTAAACTTCAAAAAAGTTACTAAAAAAGAACACGCCAAATACAGAATACAGGTCTATTCTTACCTCGTTCCCTAATGAAAATCCTACCTCCTTATTATGGCTCCGTATTTATTATGCGGAAAGCTCCAACTTGTAAAGGAATAAAACATTTGAACACCACACCGACGAACGCAATAGCGCATACCTAATGCTTAGAAAAACAGAATTAGACAAAAATACCTTCTCTATAAAAGATATAGAAAACTTTTTTAGAGACATATACATGTTATCATAATCTATCTCTTTCTCATCGTCTATCCCAGAAACTCGGAGTCAGCAGCAGTAGTACGCCGAAGATCTCCAGACGCCCTATCAGCATCATAAACGACAACAGCCACTTCGCCAGGTCAGGAAGTGCACTCCATGAAAATGCTGGTCCGAAGGCACCCAGTCCCGGCCCCACGTTACCGATACTCGACACAGACAATCCGAAAGCCTCTTCCAGCCCGATACCCATGCACATCAGCGCCAGCCAGCATAAAAAGATACAGACAAAATAAAAGAACACAAACGTCATCACCGTGGCAAGCGTACGCTGTGACACCGCCATCCGGTTCATCTTTACCGGCAACACCGCTCTGGGATGCATCAGCCGGTGGAACTCGTTTTTCACGTTGCGCAACAAAAGCAGCAGACGCACATTCTTGACACCCCCCGCCGTAGAACCAGCACAGCCTCCTGCCACCATCGTATAAATAAGCAGCAGCCACGTGAAAGGAGGCCACATATTATAATCGTCCGTAGCAAAGCCACACGACGTATGAATGGACGCCACCTGGAAAAGCGATTTCCGGAAAGCCTCCTCCAATCCATAATTATTATACCAGTACAAGGCCCCGGTAATTATCAGTGTCACCGCACCGATGGAAATGAGATACAGCCGGAGCTCTCCATCCTTAAACAACTGTCCGCAACGTCCCTTCATACACATGAAATACAGCGAGAAGTTGATACCCGACAGAATCATAAAGATAGCAATCACATATTCTATAAAAGGAGAATTCCAGTAAGCCACACTGGCCTGCTTGGTAGAATATCCTCCGGTAGCCGTCGTAGAAAAAGCATGACATGCGGCATCAAACAAATCCATGCCACCAATCAGCAGCAGTACAATTTCTGCCACAGTCAGCACGAGATATACCGTCCACAGACATTGTGCCATGACGCTGATTTTCGGATGAATCTTGTCGTGCGTCACCCCCGTAGCCTCCGCCGAGAAAAGCACCTGATTGCCCACTCCGAAGATAGGTAGTACGGCAATCGTAAAGAACACGATTCCCAATCCTCCAATCCATTGCGAGAAGCTTCGCCAGAACAGCATGCCGTGCGAAAGAGCTTCAATATCATCCAGAATGGTGGCTCCCGTAGTGGTAAACCCCGACATGGTCTCAAAAAACGCATCAGTCACCGACGGAATACTCCCACTTATGTAAAAAGGCAGCATACCGAAACCTGTGAAAAGCAGCCACGTGAACGCCACGATGCAATACCCGTCGCGTCGTGTCACCCGGTTTTCGGCTCCTCTTCCCAACAGAATCAGTCCGCTTCCCACGGCCATATTAATCAATGTCGTGTAAATAAAATAAGTATAGTCTTCCTCCCCATAGCACAAGGAAACACCTGCACATGCCAGAAACATCATTGCCTCCATAAAGAGCAGGATACCCAAGATGCGAAGAATCATCTTTCTGTTAATCAAACTATTGCCTCGGTTGGCAGTTACATTGACCGCCGTCGATAAAAAATCTTCCATGTAGCTTTATGTGTTTTACTAGCCAAGTTTCCCCTTTTTTAATTCCTCATCCAAAAAAGAAAAAACATACCTCGGACTTTGAGTATAAAAAGAAGTCCGCTCATTCATTACCTTGCCATAAATTTCAGAATTAAAAACAGTTGCAAGAGCCTGTTCCAATGTCAGTTTATCATTTTGTTCTATCAGAAGACACGCAAGTTTCTTTATCATGTCTGCCATCATTTCTGTTTTCTCATTCATACCCTCTGTAATAATCTTATCGCACGCTCCGTACCAAAAAAGTATTGTATAGTAATACCTTTCATATATTTCAAATTCCTGACCAAAGTCGGCAAATCAATAAAATCAATTCTATCAAACTCCTTATTCGTACCATGATATAATTTCATACCAACTCTCCTCCTTGTCGACGGCAATATTCCGCAATATCATCCACCATCGATGTAAACGACTGCGTATGCACATAATCATAATGCCTATCAATAAAATCAATACCTTTAAATCTACTCAAATAATTAAAGGCCTGTTTCATCGTCAGCCCATATTTATGTCCAAACTCAAATAGAAAAATAACCGTCCATTCCAATTTTTCCTTCACATCATATTTCATAGACATAGTTTTATTGCAAATTTACAAAAATTCTCATGAATCACATCGGGAAACACAAGAAATGACACCATAGAAATGATGCCAGACAGAAAAACGCAAATCTACATGGCTGTATCCTCCCCCACAGGAACGGGTTCCGAAACCGTGACACTTCCGGGCCGCCGCTTGACGGGTTGTCGGGGTTGGCACCGGTTTTTCAAACTTTCTATATACAGGTGTGGAAAAATATAAGCGTTGTATTTTTCCACACCCCGCGTATATATACTTTATAAAAATGCCTGCCAACCCCGACAACCCGTCAAGATTTCTTCCCTCACCCCTCTCCGGAAGCCTCCGGAAAACGCCCTTGCGTTTCAACTAAAACGTACTTGCGTTTGATTCAAAACGTACTTGTGTTTTAAGTAAAACGCACTTGCGTTTGAATCCGAACGCAAAGGCGTTTTTCAAGAGGTATAAAAGATTGATGAAAAAACAAGAAAATGCGATGCAGTATTTGTCAATTCTGTTCATTTGTTTACTAAAACTGGCTAGAAACTCATTTTGTCGGAATTTCTTTTTGACTTTTCGGTGAAATGGGGTATTTTTGTAAGATAAATAGACGTCGACGCTTACCTTGCATACCTATTTTTGTCTGTTTGGGATGAATGGGTGTGGGACAGGTAACGGCGAAGCATGCCCCAAATGCTAAAATTCTATGCACAACAACTCGCGAACAGCTAAAAGCATTTTAAACATAAAAGTTGCTTTTCTTTTTTATATCCTCAATTTAGCCTTACAATTCATTTCCCGAAAAATATTTCTTGATTACCTAGGAAGTGAAGTTTTAGGCTTAAATACGACTTCACAAAATCTGCTAGGTTTTCTAAACCTAGCAGAACTAGGTATAGGAAGTGCTATTGCTTATAGTTTATACAAACCTCTCTCCACCAACAATACACAAGATATTAATAATATAGTATCAGTTCAAGGATGGATGTACCATCAAATTGCATGGTTTATTATTATAGCATCATGTGTATTAATGCTATTTTTCCCTTATATATTTGCCAAAACATCATTACCAATATGGTATGCTTATGGCTCATTTAGTGCTTTATTAATAGGATCTTTACTCAGTTATTTTTTTAATTATCGACAAATAGTATTATCTGCTGATCAAAAAGAATATAAGATTACTTATACTACTCAAAGCATTAAATTAAGTAAAATCATCTGCCAAATATTAGCTATCAGATTTGTAAAAGATGGATATATATATTGGCTTATATTTGAAGTTATAGGAGCAATTATATCTTCTATTGCGTTAAATAACATTATCAAGAAAGAATACCCGTGGTTAACTCCTAAAATTAAAAACGGGAAAATATTAAAAAAACAATATACCACAATTATTACTAAGACCAAACAGATTTTTTTCCATAAAATTTCAAATTTCGTCCTAACACAAACAAGTCCATTAATTATTTATGGATATGCATCACTTTCATTAGTTGCTATTTACGGTAATTATTTATTAATTATAACAGGTATTTCAATGTTAATATCCGCCCTTTCCAACAGCTTAGGAGCTGGAGTTGGAAATTTAGTCGCTGAAAATGATAAAAAAAAAGATTAAAACTGTTTTTTGGGAAATAACATCTCTAAGAATGTGGATTGGTACTATCGTTTGTTTTAGTTTCTATCATTTAGCGGATTCATTCATTACAATATGGGTAGGAGAACAATATATACTTTCACATACAACTCTAATTATCCTATCTGTCACAACGTTTATAGATTTAACACGAACAAATGATATATTTCTCTCTGCATATGGATTATTTAAAGATGTTTGGGCCCCCATTGCAGAAGCTATATTGAATTTACTTTTTTCCATTATTCTTGGTTATTATTATGGACTTGCAGGAATTTTAGCTGGAGCTTTAATTAGTATTCTTATTATTGTTTGTTGCTGGAAGCCTTATTTTCTTTTTAGAGACGGTTTTAAAGAACCAATTAAAGAATATATAATACTTTATACAAAAAAACTATTAATACTTACGATCCCATCCATAATAATATACATAGTACTTCATAATATTCCATTACCCACCGATAATTTTTTTCACTGGACTCTATATGGGAGCATTTGTTTTCTTATCTATGGAATAGTGTGTTGGTTTATCTTTTATCTATTTGATCAAGATTTCAGAACTGGATTTAAACGCTTATATAGTCACATTTTAAAATGATAAAAGTATCAATTATAATTCCTGTATATGGGGTAGAAGCATACATTGAAAAATGTCTACAATCTATCATGTCACAAACAATGACAGAAGGAGTAGAATGCATTATTGTTAATGATTGTACCCTAGACAACAGCATGAGTATAGCAACTCGTCTATTATCTAATTACCATGGGAAATAATTTTAAAATAATTAATCACAATCAAAATAAAGGCTGGCACTTAGTAGAAACACTGGTGTAATTGCAGCAAGAGGAGAATATATTTTACATATTGATAGTGATGACTTTTGTAATCACAACATGGTTGAAAGAATGTATACATCTGCAATTACGCACAAAGCTGATATAGTAATTGCAGATTTCTACAAAACATATTCTCACAAAGAACAATATATAAGAAATACTTCACTGCAAAATAGTAGTCAATGTATAGCAGCTCTATTAGAGGGGAAAATGCATCCTGCTGTATGGAATAAATTAATAAAAAGAGAACTTATAATAAAAAATAAATTATATAACGTACCCAATGGAAATTGTGGAGAAGATTATTTTTTGACTGTTAGGCTTTTTCATTATACATCTAATATATATTTTCTCCATGAAGCATTTGTACATTATATACAATACAACACAGCCTCTTATACAAAAAACATAAATAAAAAAGCATTAGAGAGCCATTTATTAGTATCTAATGAAATACTTAAATTTTTAAAAGAAAAAGGTACATATAAGATATATAAAAAATCTTTTTGGATTGGTCAAGTTGACTTAAAAGCTACTCTTCTTGCAAACACAAAAGGAATACAACAAAAACTTTACAATGAAATGTTACCTGAAACAAAAAAAATAAATATTATTTTTAAAAGCAATGTTTCTCTAAAAACAAAAATAGCATTAACGGCAGCAGGTTTCAATTTATTGTTAATTTATAATTTCATACAATATCTCATAAAAAAGGGTAGAAATATTAAACAAAAAATACATCACATATGAAATTACGTGGCAGATATAAAATATATCACTATAATATTGGTTTCATTAACTCTGACATTTCAAATATATTAAAGGATTTCAACTCTCTTTCTATACATTGGATGAAACACAAGTATAAAGACAGAATGTTTGCTGATCCTTTTCTTTTAAACATAGATGAAGACACAATTGATGTTTTGGCTGAAGAATCCATTTTTCTTCATAAGGCATCGTCATTAGTTAAACTAACAATCTCAAAAAAAGATTTCCATTTAAAAAGGCGTAAAGTTATACTACATACAAAAAAACATTTATCATATCCATACATAATCAGAAACCAAAATAATATTTTTCTATTACCCGAACACATTGCGTCAGGAAAGCTTGACTTATATCATTATGATGAAAAAAAAGAAATATGTACATTTGTAAAAACAATCATTGAAGTTCCAATATCAGATCCTTGTATTTATTTTAAAGATGGAACATATTGGCTTTTCGGAAGTAAGAAAGGTACAGACCAAGAAGAACTCTATTTATGGCAATCTCCTAACATTTGGGGAGAATATACTCCTAAAGAAGGTGTGCTCATAAAAAAGACTAAGAAAGGAAGTAGAATGGCAGGTGAAATTTTCACCTATAATGATAAAACTTATCGCCCGTCACAGGATTGTGAATCACATTATGGAGCTGGAACTATCATATGGGAAATTAAAAACATATCACAAACAGATTATCAAGAACAAAAGGTTAAATCATTATATCCTACAAATACGTCCCCATATCCTAACGGATTACATACCATTAACTTTAAAGGAAACTGGTGTGTAATTGACGGGATGAGAATACAATCAGACTTTTGGAGAGGAGGGCTTATACGCTTATCCGAAAAATTAGGTCTTAATCTTTTTGACCATTAATATGAAAATCTTATTCATTAATACATTTAATGTCAGTCCGAATATGGGAGGAACTGAAAGAGTTACTGACATATTAAGTAGTGAACTTCAAAAAGGAAATAAACACCAATGTTTTTTGGCTTATTTCGAAGACATTTCTCCATCTTTAACCCAAACATATTTTAAAGAAAGAATACATCTTAAATCCAGGAAAAATTATACACAGCTCATATCATTTATAATCAATCAAAACATTAACATAATCATTGTACAAGGAGAGTTTGGAATAGTTAAACCTATAAGAATAGTTTTTCCAGAAATAAAAATTATTTTTGCACACCATTTCTACCCAGGTTTTGAAAACACATTCTATACACTTTCTTATGTTTATAATATATGGAATAATAATAAATCTATAAAGAATTTTATCAGAGTTTTATTGTTCCCACTCTACAAATGGAAGCACACAAAAAACATAAGAAGTAACTACAAAGATGTTGTTACTTATGCAACTTATATAGTGTTATTATCTCAAAAATTAATTACACCATATATAAGATACGCAAGGATTAAGGAAATCAGCAAATTCCGAATTATACCTAATGCATTATCATATAATACAATTTTTTTAAAAAACGAAATTTATAACAAAGAAAAAATTGTACTCATAATTTCAAGATTGGTAGAGCACCCTAAACGAATTTCATTGGCACTAAAAGCATGGCATCAAGTCATGGAAGATGAAAGATTTAAAAATTGGAATCTAGTTATTATAGGCTCTGGAGAAAATGAAAAAGATTATAAACAATATGTCCAAAAACTACAAATTCCAAATATCAAGTTTATTGGTAAAATAGATCCACAAGAATATCTCAAAAAATCTTCCATCCTTTTAATGACATCTCAAATAGAAAGTTGGGGACTGGTTATTACGGAAGCACAACAATTTGGGGTAGTTCCTATTGCATACGATAGTTACCCAACAATTCATGAAATTATTCATCACAAAAAAAATGGGATTCTCATCCCAGAAGGTGATTTAAAAAAATATGTGCACTCAATGCAACTAATAATGAATGATGATGAAAAAAGGAAACAATATGCATTTAATTGTTTGGAGTCTTGTAGAAGTTCAGCAAAGAAGAAATTATAAAACAATGGGAGAAACTTTTCTTTGAATAAGATATAAACCAATGAAATCAATTTTATTTATAATGCCTAACCTATCCGGTGGGGGAGCAGAAAAA
>ENA-OQAZ01000035-OQAZ01000035.1-human-gut-metagenome-genome-assembly--contig:-NODE-35-length-55555-cov-5.292127_pt1 | contig 55555 bp, 59 predicted proteins | sample MGYA00242737_ERZ504531 | MGnify/ENA primary metagenome ERZ504531 (study PRJEB26092, sample SAMD00036244) | human gut metagenome | host: Homo sapiens | study: EMG produced TPA metagenomics assembly of... | reverse complement strand
TTTCTTTCCATCCGCTTTTTACTCCATTGATTCATACTTCATCCTTTATTCAGCATTCCCCGTTACCTTCAAACGAAGTGGAGAATTATCTGCATTGCAATAAATGGTAACCGTCTTACTGAAATGCTCAGCCTTTTCGGTTCATAAATCACGGTCAGTTCCGCTTTTTCTCCCGGACGAACACCCTCCTTATTATAGTTTATTGGTACATCCACAGGAAGTGATGACATCGTATATCACCAGTACATGCTGTCCCGTATTGGTCAATGTGAACTTGCGTTCCTGCTTCTCCGACTGAGGAAATGAACCGAAGTCTATGCTTGTTACGTCCAGACTGACTTTCGTTATCGGTGTTTCCGCTTTTACAACTTCACCACCTGTCAATACTTTCAAATAAAGTTCCTTCACCTTTGGATTGTGAACAGGATTGCCTATAGCCGCCACCCTGTTGTCTTTATCCAATAGGAATGTCTGGAAAGTCATTTCATCCGGAAAGTGGTTCAATCGGTTAAAATCGTCCTTTTCATCGAAACAAACAGGATAGACAAATGCATCACGACGGGTAATATAACGCAGTTCTTTCATATCTTTCGGATGGAAATAGAAGACAAAGGGAACCGGACGGTTCAACGTTGAATCAACTTCCTGCATAAACAGCTTCCAGCGAAGCAATTGTAACTTACAACTAGTACAGCCTACAGAATCGATATAAGTCACTACCTTATAATCCGCATCCGCTAAAGAAAAGTCCACTGTATCCTTCCCTTGAATAGTAAAAAAGGAATGGGCAGGAAAGAGAATTTCTTTCCCTTCCCATTCCTCAACCAAACGAGCGATTTTATCTTTTTCTGATTCCTTGCAGGAGGAAAAAAGAGCAAAAACACATAGTAATAGACAAAGGTATCTCATTGATTAATCCAGGCCAAAAGGTATAAGCACATATTCCACTTTGTCTCCGGTACTGCAAGTCACATTCCCACTGCCCAGACATGTATCATACCCGGATTCTCCTGCAGCCAATGCTTCCACATTATCTAAAAGAAACTCACTCTCTACCGGCTTTCCGGATTGCTTTTCCCAAGCCATTACCGCCATTAGCATAACAACGGTAAATAACACAAATACTTTTTTCATTGGTTTATCATTTTTTGTGTGAAGGTAGAGAACATCTATCGGGCACGCAAATTTTTTCCCTTAAATTGATCTTAAGGTGACCTTAAAGTTTTCTTAAGATTCAAAAAATCCCCATTTCATCGGAAGGATTATTTTAATGCCCTGATCTCCAAATCATAAGGTTCATCCAATTAAATCATATTCTTTTTTTAACTTATAAGTTCCTTTTTTATAAATATGCGTATCTTTGCAATCTCTAACATGAACAAGAAACATGAAAATACCGACAAACTTATTCAAGTTTAGCTTTATTGCATTGGGATGGATTGTATTCATCCTGCTATGTTATGTTGCTTTTAAAGATGAAAAAACAAATGTTCTGATAACAATGAAGGACAGCCTACGTGAAGCAATCAATATTGATTATCAAGAACGCTTAAACAAGATTCTTATTCATTATCGCCCTTTAGGCAGAAAGGTAAAAGGTGTCCAAATAGAATACGGTGATAGTCTAGAAATCATTTATTTTGAAGACAGCACCCATGAGTCACTGGCTACCCAACTGGCCAACCAGTATGTGATGACAAGGATTATCCCCGTCAATCCAGACAATTTCAATAAGATCTTCCAAGAAGAATGGGAAAAGAATGGAGTTTCCGCCGCTAAGACGGGAATCATTTACCGCTACAACAAGAAAAAGGTATTCAGTGACAATGATTCAATCTCTTTCCAGAAAGCTCTTGTCACCCCTGTACAAGCAATAGACGCTAAAAGAACCGCCGGCGTACAGGCATGGGCTATGATTCATTGGACAGAAATAGTAAAACATACCACTCCAAAAGTGTTATGGAGTATCATTGCTTATTTCATTGTCTTGATATGGGTGTCTCTGTCATTTCTGAAAAAACCACAGGAAAAAGAAACTCCCGCCAATCCGGACTGCATACCATGTGAAGAAATTCCTGACAATCCGGACTACATACAATTGGGGAAAATGACTTTAAAGTTGGAAAGCAAGAAACTATATATTGGCGACCGGCTTTGCCACATAGCACCGGCAGATTTCAATCTGCTGGAACTGTTTATCAAAACACCCAAGCATCTTTTGACTAAAGAAGATATTAAAAATGCTTTCTGGCCGAAAGATAACAATCCCGAAAATAAAATATATAGTCATATCTCCACTCTTAAATCCTCACTCAAGGACTTTCCCGAATATCAGATAGTGACAGAAAAAGGAGGATACCGACTGGTTATCTCCTCAAACGAATGAATAGCTCCTATTTCCAATAATAAGCATACATAAGGTATACAATCTTACTTAAAATCACCAACCACCGCAGCAGGAACAAAGCATTTCTCACAGCGGAACGAGTTGTTTCATTAAGGTGGAATAATTTATTTCATCAAGGTAAAACTAAATATTCCACCATATAAAACTATTTGTTCCACCATATAAAATTAATTGTACCAAACAGTGGAACACACTGTAATACACGGGAAACAAAGAGATTCTCGTTACTATATTCTGATTCATTCATTATAGGCCACAGGACAATGTAGTGCAGGACAATAACACTGTGACAGACTTTTATCTGTCACACTCTCCGTCACGCTATCTGTCACATCTTAACAACCTGTTTTTCAGCAAAATAATTAGTACTGTGACAGTGTGACAGATAATTCTCACTTTTAAACTCTATGAAAGCAAACTTGAAAATCATCCATATTCCTTCACCCTGAAGGATTTTTTTTGGCTGAAGCTTTCCGGGTACAAATCCGTCATTATAATCAGCTAAGAACTAACATCTTACATAAGGATGAAGGATTTGAAAGAAAAAACGCATGAATTCTAAATTGGTATAAGCAGACAGTCCAGCTCATAAAACACTAGAACCTTTTTAAAAAAGGCCCTGTTCTTTTCAAAAAAGATCCGGTTCTTTTCGGAAAACGAACTTATGTTTTTCCAACCATACACTACAATAAATTATCCGCCATTATAGGATAACACGGTGATTTCTTTTCAAAACTTCCTCTATTCCAATTCAAGGGGAAATTTCACTATCTGCTCGTCAGCATTGACATCCAAACCGAATAACATACTGGCAGCCTCATCTACATAAATACCGGCAATAGGACGATCCAATACATAGGTTTTCACCACATCGCCCTCGTGGGTGGATATACGTAATATTTTACCACCCTGCTGATAGCATCGGCCAACTTCATAATATCCTTAAATTTACGACCGTCATAAATGGTATAAATGTATTGGTCAGTCACCTGCACATCATAATAACAGATTCTCCCCGCCGGAAGTCCATACCCTTCAGGACTCACTTTAAATTGGGGTTCACCATCCCCACCCAATTCTCCTATATGCTTTTGTGAAGCCATGCTATAAATATCGAGCCTATCTCCAAACTGAGTGACAGAAACCAATATCTTCTTATCAGGACTGAATGATACAAAACTGTTCCAGCCTTGAGCCACAGCAGGCGCACTTTCTCTCAACAGTTCCGGATCGGACACAGGTATCTGCTCGGATTTACGAAGCAATTCTCCGGAAGAGAGTGAAGCCAACTGAAACGGTTCTCACCGGAATAATCGGGGATAACAACAGTAGAGGCATCCTTCAAATCAAAATCAAGGGAACGGAACAAGCGCTTATCCAACAAAATATCCTTTTCCTGTTTGGGAGTTTTCCCCCCGGCTATACCGCTATATTGATACATCCTGCCCTTGCCGTCATCAAGCACCCACACCGTGTCCTGCCCTGCAAAACGGATATTCGCCGCATAAATGGACTCACCCGGACCTTCCCCACGCTTTCCAAAAGAAGACTGATATTGAAAATCGGGATAAGTAAATACATGATAATAGTAATCGGCATTGTGCAAATCCAATATCACCGCCTTGTCACCCTGTACACGCATACGATAGGCATACCGGAACAGAGCCGTATCAATGGGAACAATCTCCCCTTTCAGAACTTCTCCCTTCCGCACCGCTTCTTCTATGATTGACTCACTGGATACCTGCTGTTGGTGGCGTTGCCCGGTACACGCCACCAACAAAGAGAATAAAACGCATAATAGTTGTTTGTTTTTCATTTGATTTCTATATTTACTTATCTGGCACAAAGTAAACAAACTATTCATAAAAACAAGAAGAAACAACCTTAGATTTACCTTAAATCTTCATTTTAGATTCGTCATAGACATCTCTTTTTCACGAGTAGATTTTCATTTCTTCCCATTTCATCGAAGTTCAGATACTTTGCCATTTACTAAGTGCAAACATTTCAAAACAGCTCGGACAGACATACCCATAGAACAAGAAATACATCACAATAAATTCCATTTTCCACAAAATAGGTTTATATGATGAAAATCACTATCTTTGTTCTATGAATAGATTGGTTATAGTAGGATGTGGACGACTCGCTGAAATTATAACAAACGCAGTTGTCAAAGGAATGTTGCCCGACTATGAATTAGTAGGCGTATATTCGCGTACGGCATCAAAGGCCGAACACATTGCGAATAAAATGAGGCAACACGGAAAAATGTGTGCAGCCTGTCACACTTTAAAAGAACTGTTGGAATTAAAACCTGATTATCTGGTGGAATCAGCCTCGCCTGCCGCAATGAAAGAACTGGCCTTACCCACCTTGGAAAACGGAACTTCCATTATCACCCTATCCATAGGAGCTTTGGCAGACACCTCTTTTTATGAGAAAGTCAAAGAAACGGCCAAGGCAAACGATACACGGGTTTACTTGGTATCCGGGGCCACCGGAGGATTTGATGTATTAAGAACCACCTCTTTGATGGGAAATGCTACAGCTCGTTTTTTCAATGAAAAAGGACCTGATGCTTTGAAAGGCACATCGGTTTACAAGGAAGAGCTGCAACAGGAAAGACGCATTGTCTTTTCCGGCAATGCAACAGAGGCAATAAATGTTTTTCCAACCAAAGTAAATGTATCTGTCGCAGCCTCATTGGCTTCCGTAGGACCGGACAATATGCAGGTATCCATACAGTCCACCCCTGGATTTACAGGTGATACTCAAAAAGTGGAAATCAAAAATGAACAAGTACACGCAGTAGTAGAAGTGTACAGCGCCACATCAGAGATTGCAGGATGGTCTGTAGTGAACACCCTGCTCAATATCACTTCACCCATTGTATTCTGACAAATTGGCCAGCACCTTCTCGCTCAGGCGGTCAAACGCCTGGCGGGTACGGCCGGTTGATACTTGCATACAACGCACATGCGGATGGGTAAGCAATGCCGTACTCCCCAATGCTCCTAATGTATCACAAAAACAAAGATTATCTTCCTCCAACCATCGGGTAAACGAAGATTCATCCCACGCAGGTGACAATCCTGTGTTAAATAGTATCTTCCTATTTCCAAGTGCCTTGAACTCCGCCTCATGCAACAAAACCGTATTCTTATTCAAGCAACAGCATACCACTTCACTCCATGTCAAAAGTTCATTCAAAGGCATAAAACGATAACCTTTCGCACCGGCTTCTTTTTTTTCACTACGGGCATAATAAGCTATATCCGCACCAAAAAACTTCATTGCATCCGCTATCATACCACCAGATTTTCCTAAGCCTACAATACCCACTTTCAAGCCGGTAATCTCCCGGGGAATCCCTTCCCACGGCTTCTGACCGAATCCATGAAGACAACGCACCAGTTCGCTGACTACATATTCTATTACCCCTTCATCACCATAGTCACGAATACCTGTCACCGTAATACCGCGTTCATTAGCATAACGGATATCCACATTCGCACTTTCGGGAGAGTATAGTGAACAACACATACCGATATACCGGACATTCGGACATCTCTCTAAAATATACCGGTTTATTTGTGATGTATAACTTAACAATACAGCATCCGCATCTCCGATCCGAGCAATAATCTCATTATCCCCCGCCGGAATATCAGAGTACATAACAACCTCATCTGCAAAAGAATATAACGCTTTTTCTGCTGACAGAACCAGACTGACAGGTTCTATTGCTACAAGTTTCTGAAACATAGTATTTTTAATTTGACTGGTAAAGATAGTAAAAAATGCGGCAAAGAGACTTTTTTCATCCAAGATTGTTTATTTTTGCATCCAAAACGAAAAAATTAAAAGAATAATGGGAGCAGGAAAATGGATTGGTGGTATTCTGGGATTCATGACTATGGGACCACTGGGAGCTTTGGCCGGATTTGCCTTAGGCTCATTGCTGGATGGAAACAACGGACTTTTTGGCAATACATACGAAAAAGGACAGGCGGAAGCCGGAAACTATGACGAAGGCCAGCGGAATAGCTTTTTATTCTCCATGTTGGTTATGGCGTCTTACATCATCCGTGCAGACGGACGCATCATGCACAGCGAAATGGAATATGTACGCCAATTCTTAAGAATGAATTTCGGCGAAGAGGCAGTCATCCAAGGAGAACAGATTTTGCTGAATCTTTTTGAACAGCGCAAACAGATGGAGCGTCAAAACCCGATGGCATTTAAAAATACCATCCATGAATGTGGTGCACAGATTGCCGCGAACCTGCCTTACGAACAACGGCTGCAATTGTTGGACTTTCTGGTAAACATAGCCAAAAGTGACGGAAGCGTATGCTCTGAGGAAATAGCAGCATTAAAAGAAGTGGCACAATGCATGGAACTGTCGCCCAAAGAAGTGGAATCCATGCTGAACTTAAGCGGAAACTCATTGGAAGAAGCTTACAAAGTACTTGAAATTGACCCGTCCGCCACCAATGAGGAAGTACGTACAGCTTATCGCCGTCTGGCATTAAAACATCACCCTGACCGTGTTGCTACATTGGGTGAAGATGTGAAAAAAGCGGCAGAAGAGAAGTTCCAACAAATTAATAACGCTAAAGAACGAATTTATAAAGCCAGAGGAATAAAGTAAAAAAGAATATTTCGTGAAAACAAGAAGGAGGTGTGTCCATCCCTTAGGGATTTTTGACCACCTCCAACAACAAATTAAAACTCACTGGTAAAATGGAACTTAATATGCTTGAAGTCCATTTGTGCCATTTGAAGTACATAATTGCTATCAGCCAAGAATACATCCCTTCCTTCACGATCCTTGGCCATATACTGATATTTACGTTTTTTGAAAGCTTCCAGTTCTTCCGGGTCATCACTTTCCACCCAACATGCCTTGTATAGGCTGATAGGCTCCCATCGGCATTTTGCATTATATTCATTTTCCAGACGATACTGGATCACTTCAAACTGCAACTGCCCTACCGTACCGATAATCTTACGTCCATTAAACTGATTGATAAATAACTGTGCCACACCCTCATCCATCAACTGGTCAATACCTTTAGCCAATTGTTTCTGTTTCATAGGGTCAGCATTCTCAATGTATTTAAACATCTCGGGCGAAAAACTGGGAATTCCACGGAAATGAAGTTTCTCACCTTCAGTCAGCGTATCACCGATCTTGAACGTTCCGTTATCCGGCAAACCGATGATATCTCCCGCCCAAGCCTCGTCTACTGTTGTTTTACGCTGTGCCATAAACTGAGTGGGAGAAGAGAAACGCATCGTCTTGTCATGACGTACATGATAATAAGGAGTATTACGGGAAAATTTGCCCGAACAAATTTTACAAAATGCAATACATGAACGATGATTAGGATCGATATTAGCTGTGATCTTAAAGACAAATCCGGTAAATTTCGGTTCATCGGGTTCCACCTCACGTTCTTCTGTCTTGGTAGGACGGGGGCTCGGAGCAATTTCCACAAATGTATCCAGCAGTTCCTGTACACCGAAGTTATTCAATGCCGACCCGAAAAATACAGGAGCCATCTCGCCTTTCAGGTACTCCTCCACATTGAATTCAGGATAAACACCGTCAACCAGTTCCAGTTCTCCGCGCAATTTTTCAGCCAAAGGAGCACCGATCTGGTTGTCTAGTTCTTCCGTATTGATATCAACCTCCACTTTTTCTGTTACCACCTGTTTGGAAGGTTGGAAAAGATTCAGTTTATGTTCATAAAGGTTATACACACCTTTGAAACGGGGACCGCTTTCAATAGGCCACGTCAGAGGACGTACATTGATAATGAGTTCCTCCTCCAGTTCATCCAACAAATCAAACGGATCTTTCGCCTCACGGTCCATCTTGTTGACAAATATGATTACCGGGGTATTACGCATACGGCATACTTCCATCAGCTTACGTGTCTGCGTTTCCACACCTTTCGCACCATCCACCACAATAATGACACTATCTACGGCTGTCAAAGTACGATAAGTATCCTCGGCAAAGTCCTGATGGCCCGGAGTATCCAGAATATTGATTTTATAATCATTGTAATCAAACTCCATCACAGAAGTGGTCACAGAAATACCACGCTGCTTTTCAATGTCCATCCAGTCGGATGTGGCGGTCTTCTTTATCTTATTACTCTTTACGGCTCCGGCCACCTGTATCTGTCCGCCAAAAAGTAACAATTTTTCAGTTAGAGAGGTCTTACCGGCATCCGGATGCGCTATAATCGCAAACGTCCGTCTTCTTTCTATTTCACTATTCATATTTTATTATGCATTTAATTCTTTGATACATGCTTCCAGACTCTCTTCCCAATGAGGAATCTCAATGTTATAAGTAGTTTTAATCTTGGTCTTGTCCAATACGGAATAATGGGGACGGGGAGCCTTTGCCGGATATTCATTTGTATGCAGGGGACTGACCTTACAGGTCGTGATACCGGCAATACGATGGATAGCCTTGGTAAAATCATACCAGGAACATACTCCTTCATCACTGAAATGATAAACTCCCGGAACCACTCCCTTATAAATGGCTGTAAAGATAGCACGTGCCAGATCACGGGCATATGTCGGTGTACCAATCTGATCAAAGACCACACCCAAAGTTTCCTTTTCCTTTCCCAGACGGAGCATCGTTTTTACAAAATTATTCCCAAAAGTGGAATAAAGCCATGCGGTACGGATAATCATTGTTTTTTTGCAATACTCCAATGCATTCGTTTCACCGGCCAGCTTGGTCTTGCCGTAAACAGAATTGGGACAAGGAACATCCCCCTCATTATAAGGAAGATGTTTCGTGCCATCGAACACATAATCCGTTGATATCTGAATAAACTCACCCCAGTTGGCTTCAGCCGCCTTCGCCAGATAGCTCACTGCGTTCTTATTCAGCTTGGTGCATAACTCTATATCATCCTCTGCCTTATCTACCGCCGTATAGGCCGCACAGTTCACTATGACATGAATATTATTCTCTTTTACGAAAGTCATCACCGCCTGCTCATCACAAATGTCCAATTCGGCTACATCCGTAAAAAAACAAGTGTATTCCTTGTATTCAGCCGATAGCACACGCATTTCATTTCCTAATTGACCGTTGGCACCAGTCACCAATATATTCTTCATTTCTATTTCATTTATTAGAATTCCAATTCTCCTTTTTTATCCTCTATATAGTAGTTTGACAACATAGCCAGCAATGTCGAGATTGCTTCTTGTGCCTTTCTTGTTTCCTCACTGATTTCTTTCTTTTGCAATTTCAACAATAAGATACCATAAAGCGCCTCAAAACAAGTTTCCAGTTCAGGCTCCTCTTTATCCGCACCTTTAGCGCGTAACTCTACAATATAAGGCAATACTTTATAATAAGCAGAATTATAATAAGGAAACTTAGGGGAACGCAATAACTGCAAATGAAGGTCGGTAAGCCAAGTTATAATGTTTTTATTAATCTGCAAATGGCCTTTTTCCATAATCCCTTCATGACGCATCATCTCAATCAAATCCATATACCACTGGGTGAGTTCCGCTTTCTGCTCTTCCGTTAACGGATAAGGAGCTATGATGGTGCTTTTTATCTTTTCCATATCACAGCCGTTGGCACGGATTAAATCCTCTATCTGCCACATATATATAAGATACTCGGCTATATTCTTTTCTTTCAACTGCTTGGAAACGAACATACTTTTTAAATTAAAATTGATAATTAAAAAATTAAAAAACCAACGTATGATACACAAGATATGTTTCTTTGTCAGTACATCGTTTTTCCTAAAATAGTATAAATGAAACCTGCGACTGAAATCAGCATCACTACAATACCAATCACACGGTTCAAAATCCAAATGCCGCGTAAATTAAAACGGGTGCGTACTTTATTGACAAAATACGTAATTCCGAACCACCAGAGAAGAGCCCCCAATACAATAGCCAAATACCCCACCAGTTGAAAGCCTATGGGACTGCCCGGCATCACAAAAGAAAAACGGGCAAACAAACCTATAAACAGGAATATAATGAGGGGGTTGGAGAGAGTCACAAAAAAAGCAGTAACAAAATTATGAAGATAACTGCCCGGGGTAGAAGATACAGGACGGATAGACTGGACAGGATTACTACGGAAAGTATAAATACCGAAAAAGAACAGCATGATACTGCCGATAATTTGTAACAAAACTTGGTTCTTTGCCAAGAAATCATCCATAAAACTCATGCCATAACCTGTAATCAAGCATAGCCTATATCACTAAGGGCAGCTCCCAGACCGGTAACAAATCCATACCATCGTCCCTTGTTCAGTGTGCGCTGTATACAAAGTACCCCAACAGGACCTAACGGCGCAGAAACCACTACACCGACGATAAGCCTTTCACCAATAAATCGAGTATGGTTACTTGTTCTATCCAATTCATGCTGCAAAGATGCTACTTTTTTACGAAAGTACCTATATTTACGCTCAAAATTCTTTCATACCCCGTCTCTTTTATATAACTTTGCACCTTATTAATAGACCCTTGATATTAGAACTAGTTTTCAATTAACAAAACAACTATAAAAGTGCTATGATTCTATTTTTCAGAACACCCACTAAAAGTGTAATAGCAACAGAAGTCAGCCAGGAACTGGCTTCTGAGGATATTCAGAAATTAAGCTGGCTTTATGGTGAAGCCACTGTAGAGAACGAAGAGAACCTGAAAGGTTGCTTCATCGGACCGCGTCGGGAAATGATTACTCCCTGGAGTACAAATGCTGTAGAAATCACTCAGAACATGGGTCTTACAGGTGTCTTACGCATTGAGGAATATTTCCCTGTAAAAGACGAAAACGCCGAGTACGATCCTATGCTGCAACGTATGTATAAGGGATTGAACCAGGAGATTTTCACAGTCAACATCAAACCCCAGCCGATTGTTCACATCGAGAACCTCGAAGAATACAATGAAAAAGAAGGTCTGGCACTTTCCCGTGAGGAAATGGACTATTTGCTGAAGGTTGAAAAAGATTTGGGACGTAAATTAACCGATTCCGAAGTATTCGGCTTCGCACAGATCAATTCCGAGCATTGCCGCCATAAGATATTCGGCGGAACATTCATTATTGATGGTCAGGAAATGGAGTCTTCCTTGTTCCAGATGATCAAGAAAACGACTGCTGAAAATCCCAACAAGATTATTTCCGCTTATAAAGATAATGTAGCATTTGCCGAAGGACCGATAGTAGAGCAATTCTCTCCGGCCGATCATTCCACTTCCGATTATTTCATTATCAAAGATATCAAGACTGTTATCTCACTGAAAGCCGAAACACATAACTTCCCGACAACCGTAGAACCATTCAACGGTGCATCTACCGGTACCGGTGGTGAGATCCGTGACCGTATGGGCGGTGGCAAGGGCTCATGGCCCATTGCTGGTACTGCCGTTTATATGACCTCTTATCCCCGTACTGATGAGGGACGCGAATGGGAAGACATCCTTCCTGTCCGCCAATGGTTATACCAGACTCCGGAACAGATATTAATCAAGGCTTCCAACGGTGCTTCCGATTTCGGTAACAAATTCGGTCAACCGCTGATTTGTGGTTCTGTACTGACATTCGAGCACCAGGAAAACGGCGAGAAGTATGCATACGACAAAGTGATTATGCTGGCAGGAGGAGTAGGTTACGGTACTCAGCGCGACTGTCTGAAAGGACATCCCGAAAAAGGAAATAAAGTCGTTGTAATGGGTGGTGATAACTATCGCATCGGCTTGGGTGGAGGTTCGGTCTCTTCTGTTGAGACAGGCCGGTACTCATCGGGAATCGAACTAAACGCCGTTCAACGTGCCAATGCGGAAATGCAAAAACGTGCCTATAATGTAGTCCGTGCATTGTGTGAAGAAGATAACAACCCGATTGTTTCCATTCACGACCACGGTTCGGCCGGCCACGTGAATTGTTTATCCGAACTGGTAGAAGAAAACGGTGGATTAATTCATATGGACAAACTACCTATCGGTGACCAGACTTTGTCTGCCAAAGAAATTATCGCCAACGAATCTCAGGAACGTATGGGATTGCTGATTGACGAGTCGGCTATTGAACATGTACAAAAAATTGCTGATCGCGAACGTGCGCCGATGTATACCGTAGGTGAAACAACCGGAGACGCCCGCTTTGCCTTTGAACAGGCCGATGGGGTACGTCCGTTCGATCTGGCAGTAGATCAGATGTTCGGTTCTTCTCCGAAAACCTACATGGTTGACAAGACCGTAGAGCGCCATTATGAAAATGTTTCATACGAAACTTCCAAATTAAATGAATATATCCGCCGCGTACTTCAGCTGGAAGCTGTTGCTTGCAAAGATTGGTTAACCAATAAAGTAGACCGTTCCGTAACCGGTAAAATCGCTCGCCAACAATGTCAAGGTGAAATTCAGTTGCCTCTGAGCGATTGTGGTGTAGTAGCTCTCGACTATCGTGGAGAAAAAGGTATAGCAACTTCTCTAGGCCATGCTCCCCAAGCCGCCTTAGCCAATCCGGCCGCAGGCTCTGTTTTGTCGGTAGCCGAAGCACTGACTAATATTGTATGGGCTCCGATGGCGGAAGGATTGGACAGCATTTCCTTGTCTGCCAACTGGATGTGGCCATGCCGCGCACAGGAAGGTGAAGACGCCCGCCTGTACACTGCCGTAAAAGCCCTTTCCGATTTCTGCTGCTCATTGCAAATCAATGTACCGACCGGAAAAGATTCTTTGTCTATGACTCAGAAATATCCTAACGGTGAAAAGATCATCAGTCCGGGAACTGTCATCGTTTCTGCCGGCGGTGAAGTTTCGGATGTGAAGAAAGTGGTTTCTCCTGTATTGGTAAATGATGAAAAGAGCACTATCTACCATATTGATTTCAGTTTTGACAAGTTACGTCTGGGAGGTTCTGCTTTTGCACAATCATTGAACAAAGTAGGTGACGATGTACCGACTGTACAAAATCCTGAATATTTCCGCGACGCATTCCTGGCTGTACAAGAATTAGTAAATAAAGGTCTGATTATGGCCGGTCACGATATTTCTGCCGGTGGTCTTATTACTACACTGCTTGAAATGTGCTTCTCGAATATGGAAGGTGGTATGGAAATCAGCCTGAACAAGATTAAGGAAGATGACATTATCAAGATATTGTTCGCCGAAAATCCGGGTATTGTTATCCAGGTAAAAGATAAGCACAAAGAAGAAGTGAAAAAGATCTTGGAAGACGCAGGCATAGGCTACGTAAAATTAGGTAAACCGACTGAAGAACGGCATATCCTGGTAGAAAAGGGAGATGCGACTTACCAGTTCGGCATAGACTATCTGCGCGATGTATGGTATTCTACCTCTTACTTGCTAGACCGCAAACAGAGCATGAACGGCTGCGCCAAAAAACGTTTCGAGAACTACAAGAAACAACCTTTGGAATTTGTATTCGACAAATCATTCACCGGCAAACTTTCACAATTCGGCCTTAACCCCGACCGTCGTACTCCGACAGGTATCAAAGCGGCTATTATCCGTGAAAAAGGAACCAATGGCGAACGCGAAATGGCTACATGCTCTATTTGGCAGGATTTGATGTGAAGGATGTAACAATGACCGATCTGGTCAGCGGACGTGAGACATTAGAGGACATCAATTTCATCGTATTCTGCGGTGGGTTCTCTAATTCGGACGTTTTAGGCTCTGCCAAAGGATGGGCCGGAGCTTTCTTGTTCAATCCCAAAGCCAAAGCTGCATTGGATAACTTCTATGCACGCAAAGATACATTGTCATTGGGCGTATGTAACGGATGCCAGCTGATGATAGAATTAAACCTGATTAACCCAGACTTCACCAAGAAAGCGAAAATGCTGCACAATGATTCACATAAATTCGAATCCAAGTTTGTAGGTGTTACTATTCCTATGAATAGAAGCGTCATGTTCGGTTCGTTAAGCGGAAGCAAGCTTGGCATCTGGGTAGCCCATGGAGAAGGTAAATTCTCATTGCCATATCATGAAGATAAATACAATGTTGTATTGAAATACTCATACGATGAGTATCCCGGCAATCCGAACGGTTCAGATTACAGCGTAGCCGGTCTGGCCAGTCCTGACGGTCGCCATTTGGCCATGATGCCTCATCTGGAACGCTCTTGTTTCCCATGGCAAAATGCTTATTATCCGGCTGATAGAATAAAGAACGATCAGATTACTCCATGGATGGAAGCATTTGTCAATGCTAGAAAATGGATTGAGATGAACAAAAAATAAAAACGATTTGTTATATTTACTAAAAAAGCGGTGAGTCATACTGATTACCGCTTTTTTTGTATATAACAGATTTTGATATGTTAAGGGAAATTACGAACTTTGTAAGGATTTTGCCTCCTAATAATATGAGAAGAATTCTTTTACTTATATGCCTTTTTGTTATTTTGGTAACACCTGCCGTTGCTCAACTATACCAGTATCTGGATACTCAGAAAGGTTTGAGCAGCCGTAGAGTTTTATCTATACGAAAAGATAAAAAGGGCTATATGTGGTTTCTCACTCACGAAGGAATAGACAGGTACAACGGAAAACAATACACACACTATAGCTTAACAGCCAACGGAAAACTATTGAACTTTTTTCCTAACTTGAACACTTTGCAAACAGATACGGCAGGAGTGGTTTGGGAGATAGGAAAAACCGGTCATCTATTCAGATACAATTCCTTACAAGATAAATTTGAACTAGTTTGCGATTTTGCCAGTAAGGACAAAAGCAACAGCGGACTGCCGCTCACCGCTTCATTTCTTGACTCCAAAGACAACAATATATTGCTTTGCACTAAAAACAAACAATATCTTTTCGACATAGATACCCATGAACTTATTCAACTGGAAAGTCCTATCAAGGAAGAAATCACATATATTGCAAAATCTACGAACAACCAATATTTTCTGGCATCCAGCCACAAGATTTACTGTGCAAAACTGAATCATGGCCGATTAGAAACAATCAAGCATCCGGAACTGGATAATTTTCATATAGTGAACTACATCTATTTTCATCCGGAAACCCAAATGCTAGTAATAGGTACCTTGCTGGATGGTATTTATCTATACAATATCCATAGCCGCCAACTGATTGATGTACACAACGGACTACAAGACATTAATGTCAACTCTATCATAGCAAGTAAAGAAAATGAAAACGAGGTGCTAATAGCAACTAATGGCGCAGGCGTATATAAATTAAACTTGGGCACTTACGAATTGACAAATTTTCTAAATGCCGACCACAACCATTCCAATAAAATGAACGGTAATATCATTAATGATATCTATATTGATGATGATCAAAAATTATGGATGGCAGTCTATCCTATAGGAATTACTGTGTATTCCGAGAAATATCCCGGATATAAATGGATACAGCACTCTTACGACAATCCCAACTCACTGATAGATAACCAAGTGAACTATATATTGGAAGATTCTGAAGGAGATATTTGGTATGCGACCAATAATGGCGTATGTTGCTACCGTCCTTCCACCAAACAATGGACGAATTTATTATCAACTTATCAGCATGACACACCTAATCAAAATCATGTATTTATCTCTATATGTGAATCCCGGCCAGGAATTATTTTAGTAGGAGGATATATGTCGGGAATGTACAAAATAGATAAGAAAAACATGACCACACAATATTTTATTCCCCAGACATTAAATGATGACACCATAAAACCGGATAAATATATTCGTTGTATTTATAAGGATTGGGATAATCTGATTTGGGCCGGAGGATATTACAATTTAAAAAGTTATGATATGGATACAAAGGAAATGCATTGTTATAAAATGGATTTCCCTATCACCTATATCACCAATAAGGACGCCACAATTTATGGATAGGAACTATCAATGGATTGTATCAGTTCAATAAGGTCAATCAAGAGCTCAAAGCGGTGAATCTAGACTCCGAACTAGGCTGCATAAATACTATTTATCAAAGTAAAAAGAACATCACTTTCATTGGTACACATGGTTCCGGTATATGGATTTACAACAATTATACAGAAAAAGTAACTAATTACCATGTCAATAATTCAGCTCTGATATCTAATAATATTCATTGCATACTGTCTGCTCTGGAAGACGATTTGATCATTAGTACAGAAAAAGGGTTGACCCGTTTCAAAACAAAAGAAAAAATATTCTCTAACTGGACAAAAGAACAAGGGTTGATGTCTACCAGCTTTAACCAAGCTGCCGGAGTACATACACGCGATAAAAAATTTATTTTCGGATGTGGAGACGGAGCCATTGAACTGGCAGATACCGTCACGCTGCCTCATCAATTCAAATCCAAAATGGTATTTGATAATTTCCGACTGCTCTATCAGAAAGTAATGCCCGGTGAAAAAGGTTCCCCTTTAAAAGAAGAAATTGATGATACCCGGCATATCATACTGAATTACGACCAGAATATTTTTTCATTGGATGTGTCTTCCATCAATTATGATAATCCCTCCAACATCGTCTATTCCTGGAAACTGGAAGGGTTTTATGATGAATGGACTTCACTCACGAACGATAACCGCATACGTTACACTAATATCGGTCCCGGTAAGTATAAATTAAGAGTGAGAGCCATCCTGATGGATGATCACCATTTGTTAGAAGAACGTTCACTTTTCATAACCGTAACCCCACCTTGGTGGGCTACTTTTTGGGCAGGCATTCTTTATCTGATCATTTTTATACTGGTCGGAATAATTGTCTTACGTTATTTGTGGCTTAGGAAAGACAGAAACAATTCAAAAGAAAAAATCCGGTTCTTTATCAACACGGCGCATGATATACGTACACCGCTGACTTTGATAAAAGCTCCTTTGGGAGAGATTCTTAAAAACGAAAACCTGTCCGAACAGGGAAGAAATCAATAATCAACCTAGCTATACAAAATACAGACAATCTGTCTGAGTTAGCCAGTTATCTGATTAATTTTGAAAAAGAGGAACTGTATACCTCCACTGTATATGTATCCCGATACGAATTGAACAACTATATCAAAAACTATTTGGAACAGTTCAATTTATATGCCCGCAAAAGACAGATAAATATCATATTTGAAACTAATTTCGAAAGCCAGGAAGTATGGCTGGACAGAAACAAGATGGATTCCATTATCCGTAACCTGATGACAAATGCCTTGAAATATACCTGTCAGGGGGGCAATGTCACTGTGCAAACTCAGAAAAATAAAAGTCATTGGTTCATCACTATTACAGATACAGGAATCGGGATCCCCGCCAATGAACAAAAGAAAATGTTCAAAAGCCTATTCAGAGGGAATAATGCCATCAATCTGCAAATCACAGGAAGCGGCATCGGCATGCTGCTTACCTACAAACTGATAAAAAGCCATGCCGGCAAAATATCAATGAGCAGTATAGAGAATGTAGGAACTACCTTCAAACTGGCATTCCCTATCAAAAGTCGGAAATACAACTACCGTATATTCAAAAAAGCTGATGTAATTGACCCGCTGCCTGTCATCGAAGGCAATCCGGAAGAACTGGTGAAAGAGATCAAAAACAAGCCGGTCAAAACACATGCCGCTTCCATTCTGATAGTGGAAGATAATATGGAATTGCGTACTTTCCTATTGCATACACTATCGGAAGATTATCATGTGTCTGATGTAGGAAACGGGCAAGAAGCACTGGATTTTATCAAAGAGCGACAACCTGATCTGATACTGTCGGATGTAATGATGCCTATCATGAATGGAGACAAAATGTGCAATATATTGAAAAGTAATATTGAAACCAGTCATATACCTATCATATTGCTGACCGCATTGAACGATAAAGAAAGTATTATCAAAGGCTTACAGACCAAAGCCGATAAATACATAGTCAAACCATTTGACATGGAAGTACTGAAAGCAAACATAACCAACGTTCTGGCGAACAGGGAAATCATGAAAAAGCGTTTCTCACAATTCAAATTCAATGCAGACGAGGTATCAGATGATCCGACGGTCAGTTTGGAACAGGAATTTCTTTTAAAAGCTACCGACATCATAAAAAGTAGTATAAACAAAGAAATGAACGTAGAAAACCTATGTGATGCAATGAATATGAGCCGGAGTAGTTTATACAATAAAATAAAGGCCTTAACCAATGATTCGCCCAGTGACTTTATACGTAAAGTACGTATGAACGAAGCTAGCATTTTATTGAAAAGCAAACGTTATACCGTATCCGAAGTTTCGGATATGATGGGATTCAGTGATCCCAAATATTTTACGGATACATTTAAGAAATACTACGGAGTTCCACCAAGCACTTATATGAAACAAAATTAAAAAAATGAATTTCTATTTACAATCATTTCTTATCTTCCTAAAAATAGGACTATTTACTATTGGCGGAGGATATGCTATGGTTCCCCTAATTCAAGATGAAATAGTGGACAAACGAAAATGGATTGACAAAGAGGATTTTATTGATTTATTAGCCCTCACTCAGTCTGTACCCGGAATATTTGCTGTAAATATTGCCATATTTATCGGATATAAATTGCGTAAATTCCGTGGAGCATTGGCAATGGCTTTAGGCACAATACTCCCCTCTTTCTTTATCATATTGGCAATTGCCTTGTTCTTTCAACAGTTCAAACAATACCCAATTGTAGAGAATATATTCAAGGGAATTCGCCCGGCGGTAGTAGCCCTTATTGCAGCTCCCACTTTCTCCATGGCAAAATCCGCCAAGATAAACCGTTACACTGTCTGGATACCAATAGTATCCGCATTGCTTATCTGGGTATTGGACGTGTCTCCAGTCTACATTATCATAATAGCGGGCGTGGGAGGTTTTATATATGGCAAGTACAAACATAAATATTCATCCAAATGATTTTTCTATATTTATTCTACACATTCTGTAAAATAGGGCTCTTCGGTTTCGGAGGAGGCTATGCCATGTTGTCCATGATACAAGGAGAAGTAGTAACAAGATATAATTGGATCAGTGCCAGCGAATTTACAGATATCATCGCTATCAGCCAAATGACACCGGGTCCCATTGGCATCAACTCTGCTACTTATGTGGGATATACTGCGGTATTGAATGCAGGCTACAATGAAAGCTGGGCTATATTCGGTTCTTGCATAGCTACTTTTGCTGTAGTTTTTCCATCGTTCATATTAATGGTAATCATCAGCCGGTTCTTCTTGAAATACCAAAAGCATCCGGTTGTAGAAGCCGTATTCAAAGGGTTGCGTCCGGCAGTAGTAGGTCTGCTGGCAGCAGCTGCACTCGTCTTGATGAATGCTGAAAACTTCGGCAGTTATCAAATAGATTTGTATCAATTCATCATCAGTATAATTATTTTTCTAGTAACCTTTATAGGTACACGGAAATACAAAATCAATCCTATATTAATGATTATACTTTGCGGAGTGGCAGGGTTCCTGCTTTACTGAGAATAGGACGATTATGGGAAATCATCAAAAAAATCCGTATGATCGGCTCCGGAAATAATCATCAACTCTTTGTCATCACTGATTAGATAAAGCCGCAATAGATGGATTACAGATGTTATAACCTTTTCCTGATTTCAACATAAACAATATAGCACCCGGAAAACAGGCGACATACAAATCAACTGCCACTGCCCCGGAATTCTTTATTCATCGATAGGACGTGAATATAATACCCAGGCAGTGGCAGTAAAAATAAAATCTAAAATTAAAGAAACACTCCCGCTTCTTACAGTTTTACTTTCTTTTTAGTACCCTTCGACTCATTGTGCAAACGGTCCAACGCTGTCACCACATACTGGTACTTCGTTTTTCCATCGTTATAAGGTAATGGATAAAAATGGTCACGGGTAATGGCTACAATATGGGAAGCATCATCCAAATTGACTTTTTCTTTTTTATCAAAGCGATAAACCACATACTGTACAGCTTTGTCCATCTCGTCCTTTGCCTTCGGAGCTGTCCAGAAGAGTACCGGACCTTCATACGTCCATACCATCTTCACCTTCTTTACTTTACCTGGAGCCTTATCGTCCATAAAAGGAGATCAGGAATCAAAGCCGGATAACGATGATACTCCTTCTCCAGCATAGTGCGGTAATTGCCGGCATTATCCACCACTGCAGCAGCATACCATTGACAACTTCCCTGCACGGTAGGAAGCGACCGTTGCAACTTCATTTTGGCAGGCATCTGGTTTTGTAACGGATTACGGGCATCCGCCTTGTTCACCGTACGCATCACATCCTGACCGATAAATAACGGACGCGAAGCGGCATGTTTTGCCCACCAATGTATCAAGTTGTCATAATCGGCAGCAGGGTGACCTATTTCCCAATAAATCTGAGGGATATTATAATCTACCCAACCATTATTAATCCACATCAGCACATCTGCATACAAATCATCATAATTCTGAAGACCGCGTGTATCACTTCCATTCGGATCATTTTTCTTGTTGCGGTAGATACCAAAAGGAGAAACACCGAACTTCACCCACGGCTTACACTCGCGCACAGTTTCGTGAATTTCCTTTATCAGCACATTCACGTTGTCACGGCGCCAATCGGCTTTATTACTGTATCCGCGACCATATTGCGCAAAACTGACATGATCAGGAAAATCTTCGCCCGGGTTGGGATAAGGATAGAAATAATCATCCATATGAATGGCATCCACATCATAACGGGTAACAATATCGCGCACAATCTTGCAAATGTATTTACGGTTTTCGGGCAAAGCCGGATCAAAATAAAGTTGCCCAGCATAATTCACGAAACGTTCCGGATTCTTATTATACGGATGAATGGGTGATAAGGCAGTAGTTCCCTTTGTCTTGGCACGGTAAGGTTAATCCAGGCATGGAACTCCATTCCACGCTTATGGCATTCATCAATCATGAACTGCATCGGGTCCCAGTAAGGTGAAGGCACTCTGCCCTGCACTCCTGTAAGAAAGCGGCTCCACGGCTCATAAGAAGATTTATACAAGGCATCGGCTTCTGCACGTACCTGAAAAATTATCGCATTAATGCCTGCGCCCTGCAGACTGTTTAGTTGATTTATTAACAGCCGCTGTATCTTCTCTGTCGGCATTCCCTGGAACTGTCCATTCACACACTGAATCCATGCACCGCGGAACTCACGTTTAGGATAACGTGTCTGAGCACTGACAACAGAAGTAAAAAGTAGTGCTATCAATAAAAGAAGAATAGTTTTTGCTCTCATTTTGTTATTCTTGTTTAATACGCTTGCAAAGATAAGAAAACTTATAATTATCTTTGCATATTAAACCAAATTCAATAAAGAATGTCAGAAAGTAACTATATATCCATAAAAGGAGCAAAGGTAAACAACCTCAAAAACATCGATGTAAACATTCCACGCAACAAGCTGGTCGTCATCACGGGACTATCCGGTTCCGGAAAATCATCCTTGGCTTTTGATACATTATACGCTGAAGGTCAGCGACGCTATGTAGAAAGCCTGTCATCATACGCCCGCCAATTTCTGGGCCGCATGAGCAAGCCTGAGTGTGATTTCATCAAAGGTATACCACCCGCTATCGCCATAGAGCAAAAAGTGAACAGCCGCAATCCTCGTTCCACCGTGGGTACTTCCACCGAAATATATGAGTATCTGCGACTGCTCTATGCACGCGTGGGGAAGACTTATTCCCCCATTAGCGGGCAACTGGTGAAAAAACATAGTATTGAAGATATTGTAAACTGTATGCTTTCCTTTCCTAAAGGAACGAAATACACGGTTCTCACTCCTATGATGCCCCGTGAAGGCCGTACACTGCTCCAGCAACTGGAAATGGACTTGAAACAAGGATTTACCCGTATAGAGGTGAACCGTGAAATAGTCCGTATAGAAGATTTTCTGCAACAAACAGCTGCCGAAGATAAAAAACAAAACATCTATCTGCTGGTAGATCGCATGACAGCCGATGATAGCAAAGACAGTATCAGCCGCCTCACCGATTCTGCGAAACGGCCATGTACGAGGGAGACGGGAATTGCCTCCTCCGCTTCTACTCTGCTGACGGAAGTACGCAGCTGTTCTCTTTCAGCACTAAATTCGAGGCCGACGGAATTAAATTCGAAGAACCGAATGACCAAATGTTTTCATTCAATTCCCCTCTCGGTGCTTGTCCCGAATGCGAAGGCTTCGGTAAAGTGATAGGTATAGATGAACATCTGGTGATTCCAAACCGTGCTCTGAGTGTATATGACGGAGCTGTCCTTTGCTGGCGTGGTGAAAAGATGGGGGAATGGCTACAGGAATTCATTCATGAAGCTCCCGCCCACGATTTCCCCATCTTCGCCCCTTATTATGAACTGACACAGGAACAAAAAGATTATTTATGGCATGGACCTAGAAATAAGGCCTGTATAGATTCTTTCTTCAAAATGCTGGAAGAAAACCAATATAAAATACAATATCGTGTGATGCTGGCACGATACAGGGGAAAAACTATTTGTCCTGTCTGCCACGGAACACGCTTGAAAAAAGAAGCCGGTTATGTAAAAGTAGGTGGAAAATCCATCTCTCAACTGGTTGACTTACCTATCACGACTTAAAAGAATTCTTCCGCACTCTAGAACTAGATGCACATGACACAGCCATCGCCAAACGGATCTTAACGGAAATTACCAACGCATCAACTTCCTCATGGATGTGGGTTTGGGATATCTTACACTGAACCGTCTCAGCAACTCGCTCTCCGGCGGTGAAAGCCAGCGCATCAATCTGGCCACCTCATTAGGCAGCAGCTTGGTAGGCTCACTCTATATCCTGGATGAGCCCAGTATCGGATTACACAGCCGTGACACCGACCGGCTGATAAAAGTACTTCGTCAGTTACAGGAACTGGGAAATACCGTAGTAGTGGTAGAGCATGATGAAGAAATAATCCGTGCTGCCGATTATATCATTGATATCGGTCCTCAAGCAGGACGTTTAGGAGGACAAATAGTATATCAAGGCAACATGAACGATCTTCAAAGAAACAGTAACAGTTATACGGTGCGCTATTTGTTGGGAGAAGAAAACATAGAGATTCCCCGATGCCATCGTCCGTGGAACAATTATATAGAAATAAAAGGTGCGCGTGAAAACAACCTTAAAGGCATTGACGTAAAATTTCCACTGAATGTAATGACGGTAGTTACGGGAGTCAGCGGTTCGGGGAAGAGTACGTTGGTACGTGATGTCTTTTACAAGGCATTGAAACGCGAATATAGTGAAGCTAGCGAACGGCCGGGTGAGTTCATCTCTTTGGAAGGAGATGTACAGCTGGTGAAAGATATTGAATTTGTAGACCAGAATCCTATCGGAAAATCATCACGCAGCAATCCGGTAACCTATGTAAAAGCATACGACGAAATACGAAAACTCTTTGCCGAACAGCCTCTTGCCAAGCAAATGGGATATACTGCCGGATATTTCTCATTCAATACCGAAGGCGGGCGCTGTGAGGAATGCAAAGGTGACGGTACGGTAACCGTTGAAATGCAATTTATGGCAGATTTGGTACTAGAATGTGAGTCTTGTCATGGAAAACGTTTCAAGAGCGACACGCTGGAAATAAAATTCCAAGACAAGAGCATCTATGACATTCTGGAAATGACAGTGAATCAAGCCATTGAATTCTTCGCCGAATACAATCAAAAAAAGATAGTGAAGAAACTAATTCCATTACAAGAAGTGGGATTGGGATATATAAAGTTAGGACAAGCCTCCTCCACTCTTTCCGGCGGCGAGAACCAACGCGTAAAACTAGCTTATTTTCTGAGCATAGAGAAAGCACAACCCACTATTTTTGTATTCGATGAACCAACCACAGGTCTGCATTTTCATGATATCAAGAAACTGCTGGAAGCATTTGAAGCCTTAATCAGCCGCGGACATACCATTATCATTATCGAGCATAATATGGATGTGATAAAATGTGCCGACCATGTGATTGACCTAGGACCGAAGGAGGAAATATGGGAGGAAATCTGGTAGTTGCGGGCACTCCGGAAGAGGTTGCAGCATGTGCGGCATCTTATACGGGACAGTTTTTACGTGAAAAACTGGCGATGGATTCTCCTGATTGATTTTTTATTCACCGCTGATTGTCCAAACTGACACAAATTATTAAATATGATTATACGCAATATACCACTAGATGATAAATGGGAATTTAAAAGTGATTTATTCTGTTCTGTAAATTTAGCATTTTGTGGTATGATTGCAGAATCATTTTACTAAAAATCTGTTTTAATGTTTTCCGCATTGTCAATCTAAATCTAAACGAAAATATGAGTAAATTTAGAATTGAATTAATAACCTTATAAATCAACAGAATATGAAAAAACTTTTTTTACTACTCTTGCTGTTCCCTTTCCTATTGGGATGTTCACAAAAAGAGAAAGAATTCACCGTTCTTCAATGGAACATTTGGCAAGAAGGAACTGTAATTCCCGGTGGTTACGACGCTATTGTGAATGAAATAGCCCGTCTTCGTCCGGACTTCGTCACATTGAGCGAAGTACGTAATTACGAAAACACCAATTTCACTGCCCGCCTAGTACAATCATTAAAGGAAAAAGGAGAAACCTATTATTCCTTCTATACCTATGATACAGGTCTGTTAAGCCGATACCCCATCACTGATTCATTAACCGTTTTTCCCGAAAAGAATGACCACGGCAGTATCTATCGCCTTACAGCCGATATGAACGGACAGAAAATAGCAGTCTACACCGCTCATCTTGATTATTTGGATGACGCCTATTATAATGTACGCGGATATGATGGTTCTACTTGGGAAGAAATCCCTATCCCCACTACCGTAGAAGAAGTATTAAAGAGAAATGTAGCCTCACAACGCGATGACGCCATCAGACTATTCATTGAACAGGCAAAAAAAGATCGTGCAGCCGGCTACACCATCATTTTAGGAGGAGATTTTAATGAACCTTCACATCAAGATTGGACTGAAGAAACCAAAGACCTGTATGACCATCATGGCTTTGTAATCCCCTGGACAGTTCCTGTCCTGTTAGACGAAGCCGGATTGAAAGACGCCTATCGAGAATTCTATCCAGATGTATTAAACTATCCCGGCTTCACTTATCCTTCGGATAATCCGGCAAAGCCGCCGACAAAATAACCTGGGCTCCCAAAGCAGATGAACGCGACCGTATAGATTACATTTGGTATTATCCCGAAAAGGGGTTGAAAGTGAAAGACGCCGCCATTTTCGGTCCGAAAAATTCCATAGTCCGTGCACAGCGTGTTCAGGAAACATCTAAAGACAAGTTTATAGAACCATTGGGCGTATGGCCTACAGACCATAAAGGAGTACTGGTTACTTTCCAATATCCCGCCAAATAATATCGTTTTTCCCAATATTTCTGTTATCTTTGTCCAATAACCTAATTTATTATCCTATGACCAAATGTACACATAAGCAGTTAATGACCGCCTGTATGTTAGCAGGCACATTGATGTTGGGAGCATGTACCAGTACTCCCCCTGTAACAAAAGAGGTATCCATTGTACCCATAACCAACCATCTGGAGGAAACAAACGGTGCTTTTGTATTGAAAAGTAATACCTCCATCGGTGTTATTGACGCCGAACTAATTCCCGCAGCCGAGTATTTGGCCGATATGCTTTCCAGTGCCACAGGCTACGACCTTAAAGTAAAAGAAGGCGAAGGAACCATCACCCTTGCCTTGGGGGATGTTCAAGGAAAAGAAGGTGCCTATACCCTGACAGCCGAGAGCGATAAGGTCAACATTACAGGTAACTCTTACGGAGGTGTCATTGCAGGTATCGAATCCCTCAGACAGCTGTTTCCCCCGCAAATAGAATCTAAAGAAATTGTTAAAGGTACAGACTGGGCCATACCGGCCGTTAACATTCAAGATGCCCCCCGCTTTGAATGGAGAGGCATCATGCTGGACGTATCCCGCCATTTCTACACAATAGATGAGGTGAAAGAATTACTGGATGTCATGGCCCTTTACAAGATGAATAAATTCCACTGGCATCTTACCGATGACCAAGGATGGCGTATCGAAATCAAGAAATATCCTTTACTGACGGAAAAAGGAGCCTGGCGCAAATTCAATTCCCATGACCGCGAATGCATACGTCAGTCAAAGACTGATAACAATCCGGATATGGCAATTCCCGAAGACAAGATACGCATCGTAGAAGGTGACACCCTATATGGAGGCTACTACACTCAGGAAGATATCAAGGATGTCATAGCATACGCCAAAATACGAGGCATAGATATTATTCCCGAAATTGATATGCCGGGACACATGCTGGCAGCTGTGAGTAACTATGAAGGTGTTTCCTGTTTTAACGAAACCGGTTGGGGAAGCGTCTTCTCCTCACCTGTTTGTCCGGGGAAAGACTCTGCATTGGAGTTCTGCAAGAATGTTTATGCAGAACTGATAGCCCTTTTCCCCTATAAGTATGTACATATAGGAGGTGACGAAGTAGAAAAAACCAATTGGAAAAAATGTCCGGACTGCCAGAAACGTATGCATGACAATAATCTGAAAACCGAAGAAGAACTGCAATCATGGTTCATTCATGACATGGAGAGATTCTTTAACGGGAAAGGCAAAGAAATGATAGGCTGGGATGAAATCATTGAAGGCGGATTGTCTAAAACAGCCACCGTAATGTGGTGGCGCAGCTGGGTAAAAGATGCAGCGACCAAGGCAACGGCACAAGGCAACCCTGTCATTTGCACTCCTAACGGACAATTTTATTTGGATTATGCAGAAGACAAGAATTCTATGGCAAGCATTTATAATCTGGATACGACAGACAACCTGACTCCCGAGCAGCAGTCGCTGATTTTAGGAGTGCAGGGAAATATTTGGTGCGAATGGATTCCTTCCAACGCACGTATGCAATATATGGCCATTCCACGTTTGCTGGCTATTGCCGAATTAGGTTGGAGCAAACCGGAGCAAAAAGACTGGAATGCCTTCAAACAACGCCTGTCTGATCAGTTTGAACGTCTCAATATCATGGGTATCAATTACCGTATACCCGATTTGGAAGGCTTTAATGCCGTCAACGCCTTTATCGGTGAAGGAACCATCAATGTAACTTGCCTTGACCCCACTGCGGAAATTCACTATACCACTGATGGCAGTACTCCTACTTTACAATCTCCCGTATATGAAGGTCCCATCAAAGTGACTGAAACCACAGACTTTACTTCTGCACCTTCCGCCCTAATGGAAAGAAAGGTGACATAGCCAAGACACGTTTCATCAAAAGTGAATATACCCCCTCTGTAACTGCCGCTCCTTCCAATCCGGGTTTGAAAGCTACATGGCACGAATTTAAAGGAAATAAATGCAGTGAAATAGAAAAAGCTCCGGTCAATGGTACTTATCCAGTGGAAGACGTTATGATTCCTAAAAAAGTAAAAGGAAATATCGGACTGATTATCAAAGGATATTTCAATGCTCCTCAAGACGATATCTACACTTTTGCACTCCTGTCCGACGATGGTAGTACATTGACCATAGACAGTGAACAGATAGTAGACAATGACGGACCTCACGGACCTAAAGAAATAGTGGGACAAAAGGCATTGGCGAAAGGATATCATCCAATGGAATTACGTTATTTCGACCAAAACGGAGGACAACTGAAATTAAAAGTAACAGGTAGTGATGGTAAAGAAATTCCGTTCACGCATCTCTATGCGCATTAATCTCACATAAAAAGTTTTTCCACCACAGATTATACAGATTTACATAGATTGAATTTCAATGAATTCTCCCATTCAATAATCTGCGTAATCTGTGGTGGAATTACATCAATCAGAAGTAAACTCCGAACCCTATCTTGAAGCCTAATTTACTAAATTCTGAAATATCACTAAAACTCAAGTCATAATATACAGATGGCTCAATAGTCACATTTCTGCCCAAGAAAAAAGCATATCCGACTTCCGGTGTCAAACAAACCAGATTCTTTTTAAATCCTACACAAGAAAGGTGCTTATACGCCATTCCCAATCCTCCATAAATACCGCAACTGGAAAAATAATAACGTCCTTGTGCACCAATACTGGTTTCATCCATTCCATGTTCTACATAATTGCCCTTAAAATTCAGCAATACAGCCACATTATCGGCTACAAACGCACCACCGGTCAAAGCGAAACCAAAATTTGTACCCTCATTCTTGCTATGAGATAGGTCAAGCCCTGTCAATGAAGCATTCACATACCATACCTCCTTCTCAAATTGAGCATGCGCACTCAGTGCAGTCATTACCAACAGCATCAAGCTGACTAAAATTTTCTTCATAATGTTGTCGTTTAATAGTTATTTTTTATTTTCCAAATCACGTTCACGTCTTTCCTCCGCCTTTTCTTTCTTACGAAGGACAATCCATAACAACGCTATTATCATATAGGATAAACCTACTGTGAGATACTTTTCCGTATCACTTATTTCCGTATTACGCGGAATAAAATAAACGGCCATCGCTGTAGTATAAACCAACAAAGCGACAGGCAACCAAATCGATTTTCTATATTTTTTCATAAACTATGCTGTTTTGTTTCCTATACCAACTTACAAACCTATAGCGGCTACCAACGTGCAAAGACCACCGATTATATAAGATACATAATCAGAAAGTGCCAATCCTTCGGGAGCAATGCAAATATAAGTAGAACATACAGCCGTCATAAACAAGGCAGGAAACAAGGTAATATAATAATTCTTTTTCGCACGTACCAGAAAAACAGTGACCGCCCACAAAGTAAAAACAGACAAAGCCTGATTACACCAGGCAAAATAACGCCATATCATATCAAATCCCGCCGCATCACGCTGACTGTACAACAATATACCGATAGTTACCGCAAAAATAGGAATACAAATCAATAAACGTTTCGCTATACTTTTTTGTTCCAAATGCATAAAATCGGCAACAATCAAACGAGCTGAACGTAAAGCGGTATCTCCACTGGTAATAGGAGCGGCAATTACCCCCAGTACAGCCAATAAACCTCCTATCGTACCCAACCATTCCTTGGTTATGCTGTCCACAATAATCGAAGCATTACTCTCCTCCATACCATTTTGATGAAAAAACAAGTAGCGGCAGCAGCCCAAATCAATGCCACGATCCTTCGGTCACCATCGCTCCATAAAAAATAGGACGGCCATACTTCTCATTCTTCATACAACGTGCCATCAACGGAGATTGTGTGGCATGAAAGCCACTGATTGCCCCACAAGCAATAGAAACAAACATGATAGGAAAAATTGGTAATCCGGCAGGGTGGGTATTATGCAGCCCGTCCGTAATTTCGGGCAATGCCGGATGATTCCATAACAACATCACCAAAATCCCCACCGCCATAAACAATAAAGCAATGGCAAACAACGGATATATTTTTCCTATAATCTTATCTACCGGCAACAATGTAGCCAACATATAATAGACAAATACGACTATAATCCAAAAAGTAACATCCATATACTCCGGAGTAAGTTTGGCAAGCAATCCGGCAGGTCCTGCCACAAAAACCGCTCCGACTAATATCATCAGCACAACCGTAAAACCGCGCATCAACTGCTTTGTGGGAAGGCCTAAATAACGACCGATAATTTCCGGCAAACTCTCGCCATCATGCCGAATGGAAAGCATTCCGGACAAATAATCGTGTACCGCCCCGGCAAAAATGGTACCTAAAACAATCCACAAATAAGACGCCGTACCAAACTTCGCTCCCATTATAGCACCGAAAATAGGTCCTAAGCCGGCTATATTCAAAAATTGAATCATGAAAATCTTCCAAGTAGGAAGTGGAATAAAGTCAACACCATCCGCCATGGTCAGGGCAGGTGTCTTCCTTATCTTGTCAGGACCGAACACACGTTCCACATAACTTCCATACAAAAAGTATCCGCCTACAAGAACCAATAATGCAATAATAAAGGTTATCATATTCTATTTTTTGTTTTGTTGGGGCAAAAGTAACGAATTAATTGATTACTTCGTATCTTTGCCCTAAAATTAAAGTAAATGCGAACATTCTTTATAACTTTATTACTAGTCATAGTGAGTTTATCACCCGTTTTCTCACAACCTAAATATGAAATCCGTGCCACCTGGCTCACTACGCTCGGAGGAATGGACTGGCCTCGTAACAAGGCAGTAAACGCATCAGGCATCCGGCGTCAGCAAAAAGAATTATGTGATATACTGGATCGCCTGAAAGCCGCCAATTTCAATACGGTATTGTTGCAAACCCGTCTGCGCGGAGATATGATTTATCCTTCCGCCATAGAAACTTTCGCCGAATCACTGACAGGTAGCACAGGAGGGAATCCCGGATATGACCCTTTGGCTTTCGCATCGGAGAATGCCACAAACGCGGCATGGAACTACATGCATGGATTGTTACGATTCCTGCCGGAAACACCCGTCAAGTACAATTGCAAGGACGTAGCTCCGTAGTACGGAAAAACCGGACTATTTGCAAACTTTATAAAGGTAACTGGTACTTGGACCGGGAAATCCGGGAACCAAAGAATATCTGTCATGCATCGTAAAAGAAATAACTTCCCGTTATGATATAGACGGCATTCATTTCGATTACATCCGCTACCCTGAGCAAGCCGACAACTTTCCCGACAAGGACACCTACCGGAAATACGGCAAAGGTAAGGAGTTGAAACAATGGCGGCGTGATAATATCACAGATATTGTGCATAGGCTCTATACCGACATCAAGACTATCAAACCCTGGGTGAAAGTCAGCAGTTCCCCTATTGGCAAATACCGAGATACCAACCGATATCCCTCCCGTGGATGGAACGCTTATCATGTAGTTTACCAAGATGCTCAGAAATGGCTAAAAGAAGGTATTCATGATGCGTTGTTCCCGATGATGTATTTTCAGGGAAATAATTTCTATCCTTTTGCATTGGATTGGAAAGAGAATTGCGGTAACCGCTGGATAGTACCAGGTTTGGGCATTTATTTCCTCTCTCCCGACGAACAAAATTGGCCATTGGACGAAATAGTCCGCCAACTTCATTTCACCCGTCAAATAAAACTAAACGGACAAGCCTACTTCCGCAATCGTTTTCTATTGAACAACACCAAAGGCATTTGGGACGAACTCCAAGAGAATTTCTATACCACTCCGGCATTGATTCCCCCAATGACCTGGATGGACAGCATCCCCCCATCCACTCCGGCCATGCCTTCCCTGCAACTGTTGCCGGACGGCAAAATGCACATGAGCTGGCAGATTTCCACAGATAACAACGGAGGTCTTGTCACCTATCATCTTTATGCCTCGGATACCTATCCGGTAGATATCACAGATGCCGGAAACTTACTGGAAACCTATCTCACCCATACGGAATACGAATATACCCCTATTTCACCTTGGCGACAAAAACGTTATTTTGCCGTAACAGCTGCCGACCGTTTTGGAAACGAAAGTGCTCCCTTGGAACTGAATGCAATTTCAGAAACGGACATGCCTTTACTAAATGACGGAGATATTCTCACCCTGCCTGAAATAAAAGAGGCAAAGACAGTGAAAATATTTACTGCTACCGGTGAAGAAATAAAATATTTTGTTTATGCACCCCAAATGTCCATAGCCTCATTACCCGGCGGATTCTATACAGTATATATCTTGAATAATGCAGGAGCACAAACCTTTGTCGGAACAATCGTAAAATAAACACATAGCAAAAAGTAAATTTGGGCAAAGCGTAGCGAAGTACATTCAAAGTGTTATTTTACGTGAAGAAAGGCAGTGCCAAACCCAACGGAAACCTGCCTCTGATGTGTTGTATCACGGTGGACGCGGAAGTTGTAACAAAATACTCAAAGATATAGGCATACAATGCGGTTTCAAGGTTCGTTTGACCTACCACGTGGCAAGACATTGTGCATTGTCTTTATCGCTCAAATTGAATGGGTTGCAAAGATTGGCTTCTTGATAGGTAACGATTTAGAAACGAGCGAAGTTCTGTATTCTGCCTTGTTAAACCCAAAGAACGCTGACTTCAAATGCAAAGGTAGTGGATTAGTTTGGATTATTATCATTCTTGTCCTTTAATCTTTTGATTTCTTTATCAAAATCACTTTCAAGCAAATCCATTTCGCGTTTGCGATAGATGGCGAATTCCTTTTCTGCCTTTTCAATCGCCTGTTTATGTGAAATACGTCCCTTATCAATCAAAACCTTTCGTTTATGGGCAATAATCTGATTATCCAATGCTCTATCCAATCTTTCATGGTCATGGGATTCATTTCCAATGCCTGGAACTCGGCAAAGTCCAAGAAACCGGAAACAAGCAGATTCAAACGCTGGAGTTCTATTTCTGACAAATAGTTCTTGGCAATCTTCACATCATCCTTAGTCACATAGTTGCCTTTGAAGTTCGTCATACCCACAAACGGCTTCTCATTATCCACACGATTGTAGATAACTTCCGCTGCCGTATTTTCGTGAACGGCATAATGGAGCTTGTTTTGCACGGTGGCAAAAAACATCTTTGTCATCTCGTCCCGTGGGTCATAGTCCGTGGCTGTGGCATATATGTCCGTAACCTGTTGATAGAAGTTACGTTCACTACTACGAATATCCCTGATGCGTTGCAGCAACTCACGGAAGTAACGATTACCCCCTTGCTTCAACCGCTCATCATCCATAGCAAATCCCTTTTGGATATATTCATGAAGCCGTTGAGTCGCCCAACGGCGAAAACGGGTTGCAACCTGAGATTGCACACGATAGCCCAAGGCGATAACCATGTCAAGATTGTAATGGTCAATGTTACGTCTCACCTGACGATTGCCTTCCTGACGAACTAACAAGAATTTCTTGTTAGTTGCTTCTGTGAATAATTCTCCGTCTTTATAGATGTTATCTACATGTTGCTGATATTCTGTTGTGTAGTACAATATATTTCCGCCAACTGATTCTGTGTCAGCCACAAATCTTCATCGGAAAAGCGAACAGACACACGTATTATCTCATTATCGTCTTGATAGAGTATTATTTTGTTATTCTCACTCATGATTAGCGATTGTCTTTTTTCTTGGAATTTGAACGATAAAGCTATCAGTGATGATACCTCTAAATATATCTTCATTAAGAAATTCTAAAGTACGATTTAGCTCAACAACATTATTGGTCGGTAACACTAACTCATTGTTCCCATTAATTTGTGCATTGATTCCATATTTCTTTAAAAGACTTGTTTTCGTTCGAAACGTCTTTCGCATAAAAGTAGCAATGTTGTTTGTGCTAGATAATAATTTTATGAGTCGACGAGTTTTTATGTTTGCGATATGTTTTATATTCTCTGCATTTACATCTATACCTTTTATTTCGCCAAATGATTCAATTTCTGTATTTGTGGCTTCTGTAACAAAATCTATTAGCGAAAATATTTGATTTGCAATTGTATAACTTTGAAAGTACAATTTCCCATTTTCATATATTGCATGAATTTTATCTTCTACGATAAAGGCAGAAGTATTCATTTTAGCAAAAATGTTTCCATGCTCATCTTGCAGTTGGCTTCTTGCCATGTCTGTAAGGCTGATATAGTCTTCTTCATTGTATTTGACAACGCTAATATCTGTATTTTGAACGGTAATTTTTGCCATTGTAATTGATGCATTGAGTTTCAATCACAAAGATAGCTATAATTTGTGAGGTTGCATTCTTTTTATATGGACTATCTACAAAGATAGGATGCAGTTTTTTTGATAGTAAGCATTATTCCCCGAATAATTTTATTAACTTTATAAATGCAAAGAGTTATTTGACAGCATAGCACCGCAAATCGCTGATATTCGCACGGTTGCTAAATCGTTACCTCTGTTTCTCAAATACTACGCTAAAAGTTTATTCTTCAATCGGTTGCATCAAACTGATGAAAATCTAAAATAAAATGCAAACTGCTTCTTTGGCATGACACATTATGTCGTTGCAGATGCCCGGCTCTCAAAAAGTTTGTCTGCCGGGCATATCCATCTTTGTCGTTAAGTTATAATCTGATAAAACTTTACGTACTGTTATTTTTTGTTTCCGCACTGCAATGTTTTTGTTCCGCCACCGTATTGTACTGATATACAACGACATGCAGTGACAGAATTTTCTGTATCCCCACAAAGTGTTTTTTTCGTTTTTCCTTGTAGAAGCCAGCTTGTCAGATGCCGGTTGTCATATTGGATACGTAATCCTGGTATATTTACGGCAGTATCCGTGCAAGAAGAGTGCACCATCTGTACCATCACCCAGGTGAACAGGCCCTGTCATTCGGGTGAATAGCCGTTGTCACCTGTGTGAAACTGCCGCTTCACACAGGTGAAGCAATAAAGCCATAAGGCTATTTTCATGGTAACATACTGCCGGCAAGGTACATCTATTGGAGTTTTGCCGCTATGGGTATGGTGGGCGCAATGTGGTACATTGACCGGCGATTACCAACCGTTTCGGGGCCTTTACAGATATTTTCACACCGGAACATACTGATAATTAAGACGATGAGGTGACGGGGGAATTTTATATTTCACGTTAAATTAGGCCGTGTTTTCTTTTATAGTCTTTAAGATCTTTGATATTGATGGGGGGGGTGTACTATGCGTCTTTCTTTATAACGCTATATTGACAAGGCATTGTAACATATAAATAGTGTATGATATTAATGCCTGTTCGATATACATATTAAATTTACCCGGCTAAAAAATAAGAGCATAGCAATAAATCTAAAACAGGAACGGCAATAATATGGGAACAGAATAAATCCCTTCTCCTCTTTTATTTTCATAAAACTCAAGGCTATAAGCAAAATAATAACTATTTTTGCACATTCAATTGAATAAAATATATAACTCATGAGCAATCAACGATACATGCAGCGCGGTGTGTCAGCATCCAAGGAAGATGTGCACAACGCCATTAAGAACATTGACAAAGGTATTTTTCCGCAAGCTTTTTGTAAAATCATCCCCGATATTCTAGGCGGAGATCCTGAATATTGCAACATTATGCACGCTGACGGTGCAGGTACCAAATCATCACTGGCTTATTTGTATTGGAAAGAAACCGGCGATTTAAGCGTATGGAAAGGCATTGCACAAGATGCACTGATTATGAACATCGATGACTTGTTGTGTGTAGGTGCAGTAGATAATATTCTGGTTTCATCAACTATCGGCCGTAATAAGCTACTCGTTCCGGGTGAAGTCATTTCCGCTATCATCAACGGAACGGATGAACTGTTGGCCGAACTTCGCGAAATGGGTGTAGGCGTATACGCTACCGGAGGCGAGACTGCTGATGTAGGTGACTTGGTTCGTACCATCATCGTAGATTCTACCGTAACATGCCGCATGAAACGTACCGATGTCATTAACAATGCCAATATTCGCCCGGGTGACGTCATCATAGGTCTGGCATCTTACGGACAGGCTACCTATGAAAAAGAATACAACGGAGGCATGGGCAGCAACGGACTCACCAGCGCCCGCCACGACGTGTTCGCAAAATACCTGGCCGAAAAATATCCCGAAAGCTATGACAAGGCAGTACCCGAAGAACTAGTGTACAGTGGCAATTTGAAGCTGACCGATGCTGTGGAAGGAAGTCCGCTGGATGCAGGAAAGCTGGTACTCTCACCTACCCGTACCTATGCTCCGGTAGTGAAGAAATTACTGGATGCGCTCCGACCTGAAATTCACGGAATGGTTCACTGCTCAGGCGGTGCTCAAACCAAAGTCCTGCACTTTGTAGGAAACAATTGCCGTGTAGTAAAGGACAACCTGTTCCCCGTTCCCCCTCTGTTCAAAACCATCAAGGAACAAAGCGGCACCGATTGGGAAGAAATGTACAAAGTATTTAATATGGGCCACCGCCTGGAAGTTTACCTCTCACCCGAACATGCCGAAGAGGTGATCGCCATCAGCAAGTCATTCAATATTGACGCGAAGATCGTGGGACGTATAGAAGAAAGTGACAAGAAGGAGCTAATTATCAAAAGTGAGTTTGGAGAATTCAAATACTGACAAGCAATATTATAATAACACTTCCAAGCCTGCTACATTGAAAAAAAGATTTTTTTATGGCATAGGAGCAATAATATGCTCATTAGTTACGATTGATACAATACGCGAGTTGTATTTCATCTCTACCGCATGGGGTCATGAAACAACTTGGCATGACATACTATATACAGTAAGAAAAGTACTTGCCATACTTGGGTGGATATTACTCACTTGGTATGTCGCAAATAAATGTTTAGAAAAGAATGGCAGAAAACAATAATACATTACTTGAGAAATTAGACGGGTTAGTGGCTCGCTTTGAGGAAGTTTCCACCCTCATTACAGACCCTAATGTCATAGCTGACCAAAAACGTTATGTCAAGCTCACCAAGGAATACAAGGACTTGAATGACATCATGAAAGCCCGTAGAGAATATATACAATGCCTGAATGGACTGGAAGAGGCCAAACAAATCATGACTAACGAATCCGACCCGGAGATGAAAGAGATGGCACGCGAAGAGGCAAATCTCTGCGAAGTCCGCATCCCAGAACTGGAAGAGGAAATCAAACTGTTACTCGTTCCTGCGGATCCGCAAGATGACCGAAATGCCATTCTGGAGATACGCGTGGTACGGGAGGTGATGAAGCCGCCATTTTGCAGGCGACTTGTTCCGTATGTACTCCAAATACTGCGAGACAAAAGGTTGGAAACTGGAAGTATCCAGCGCCAATGAAGGAGCAGCAGGAGGTTTTAAGGAAATTATCTGCTCCGTAACCGGAGATAAAGTATATGGCACTCTGAAATATGAATCGGGCGTACATCGTGTGCAACGTGTACCAGCCACCGAAACCCAAGGACGTGTACATACTTCAGCCGCATCAGTCGCCGTTTTACCCGAAGCCGAGCCTTTTGATGTGGAAATTAACGAAGGGGAAATCAAATGGGACACTTTCCGAAGCGGTGGTGCCGGCGGACAGAACGTAAATAAGGTGGAATCCGGAGTACGCCTGCGCTACAACTGGAAGAACCCCAACACCGGAATAGTAGAGGAAATCCTGATAGAATGTACCGAAACCCGTGACCAGCCGAAGAATAAAGAACGAGCCTTTCTCGCCTGCGTACCTTTATATATGATAAAGAACACCAAAAGTACATTGACGACATTGCCAGCAAACGAAAAACAATGGTATCTACCGGAGACCGATCGGCAAAAATACGTACCTACAATTATCCGCAAGGACGTATCACCGACCACCGCATCAACTATACCATTTACAATTTGGCCGCCTTTATGGATGGGGACATTCAAGACTGCATTGACCATTTGACTGTAGCCGAGAATGCCGAACGTTTGAAAGAGAGCGAATTATAATTTAAATATCGTAAACCATAAACTGTAAACATAGCAATGAACAAGCAACAATTATTTGAAAATATCCAAAAGAAAAAATCATTCCTCTGTGTAGGACTGGACACCGACATAAAGAAGATCCCCGAACATCTGTTAAAAGAAGAAGATCCTATCTTCGCTTTCAACAAAGCCATCATTGACGCTACCGCCCCTTATTGCATCGCCTATAAACCCAATCTGGCCTTTTATGAAAGCATGGGCGTAAAAGGATGGATCGCTTTCGAAAAGACTGTATCCTACATCAAGGAAAACTATCCCGACCAATTCATCATTGCCGATGCAAAACGTGGCGATATCGGAAACACTTCGGCCATGTATGCCCGCACATTCTTTGAAGAGCTGGACATTGACTCAGTCACCGTAGCTCCTTACATGGGTGAAGACAGCGTGACTCCCTTCCTGAGTTACGAAGGCAAATGGGTAATCCTGCTAACGCTTACCAGCAACAAGGGTTCCCACGACTTCCAGCTGACCGAGGACACCAACGGCGAACGCCTTTTCGAAAAAGTATTGCGCAAATCACAAGAATGGGCCAACGATGAAAACATGATGTACGTAGTAGGCGCCACACAAGGACGCGCTTTCGAAGACATCCGTAAAATTGTTCCCAACCACTTCCTGCTTGTACCTGGAATCGGCGCACAAGGAGGTTCTCTAGAGGAAGTCTGCAAATATGGCATGAATAGTACCTGTGGACTTATTGTTAATTCAAGCCGTGCCATTATCTATGCGGATAAAACTGAGAATTTTGCGACTGTAGCAGGACAAGAAGCTCAGAAAGTCCAGGCACAGATGGAGAAAATAATGTGCCAATAAAACAATGTGCTAATATGCAAATTACCAGGTAGATACATAGCGTAATACATTGGTTTAAGCATATCAGCACACTGAATAATTATTCCCCATGAGTGACCGAAAAATTATAAATGACCCCGTCTTCGGTTTATCAACATCCCGAAGGGGTTACTATATGACATTGTATGTCACCCATTGCTGCAACGTCTTACCCGCATCAAGCAACTGGGCCTGTCCTCTGCCGTATATCCGGGAGCACAACATACCCGTTTCCAACACTCATTAGGCGCTTTCCACTTAATGAGCGAAACGATCAAGCACCTTACCGCCAAAGGTAACTTCATCTTTGACAGCGAAGCGGAAGCCGTACAAGCTGCCATCCTGTTACACGACATCGGACATGGTCCCTTCTCCCATGTGCTGGAAAACACATTGGCAGGAGGCGTTTCACATGAAGAAATCTCCTTGATGCTGATGGAACGAATGAACAAGGACATGAAAGGTCAACTCAATCTTGCCATACAGATATTCAAAGATGAATATCCCAAGAAATTCCTGCACCAACTGGTCAGCGGTCAATTGGATATGGATCGTTTGGACTATCTGCGGCGTGACAGTTTCTATACCGGTGTATCCGAAGGCAATATCGGGTCCGCCCGCATCATCAAAATGCTTGATGTAAAAGACGATCACCTGGTAGTAGAATCCAAAGGCATTTACTCCATCGAAAACTTCCTGATGTCCCGCCGCCTGATGTACTGGCAGGTATATCTGCACAAGACCTCCGTTGCCAGTGAAAAAATGCTGGTCAACACTCTGACACGAGCAAAGGAATTAGCCTTACGTGGCGTAGAGCTGTTCGCCTCACCCGCTTTAAGATTCTTTTTATACCATCCTATTGATAAAAAAGAATTTTATAACAGCCCGGATTGTCTTGAAAATTTTATTCAATTAGATGATAATGACATATGGACTGCACTGAAAGTTTGGAGCAATCACAGCGATGTGGTATTGTCCACTCTGAGTCGTGGAATGATTAACAGGAAACTATTCAAAGTAGAGGTAACCTCCTCTTCCATCACAAAAGCACGAAAAAAAGAAATTCTTTCAAGAATAAGTAAACAACTGAATATCAATAAGAAAGAAGCAAAATACTTCCTATCCATATCCAGTATAGAAAACAATATGTATAAAAAGGAGGATGACAGTATTGAAATCATCTATAAAGATGGAAGCACCCGCGATATAGCCAAGGCTTCGGATATGCTCAACATCTCTCTTCTCTCCCGAAAAGTCAAAAAATATTATATATGTTACCTGCGTTCCGAAAACGACGGACATTAAATAATTAGCGAATTGTACGGATATATAAAAAAAAAATGCGTAATTTGCATAATTAATGATGTGTTTACACTAACATGTAACACGCAAGTAACAAAACTGAAACATTTAGAACATAAAGAATTAGACAGTATTATGGAGTTCTCAGCTAAACAAATTGCGGAATACATCCAGGGAATTATTGTTGGCGATGAAAACGCAACTGTGCATACTTTTGCTAAAATAGAGGAAGGCGTGCCGGGAGCGATTTCTTTTCTTTCAAATCCTAAGTATACTCATTACATTTACGATACTCAGTCTACCATTGTGTTGGTAAACAAAGATTTCGTTCCCGAGCAAGAAGTAAAAGCTACCTTAATCAAGGTAGACAACGCCTACGAAAGTCTGGCTAAACTACTGACCCTCTATGAAATGAGCAAACCTAAAAAGACTGGTATAGATCCGCTGGCATACGTTGCCCCCACTGCGAAGTTGGGGAAGGATGTATATATCGCTCCGTTTGCCTGCGTAGGCGATGGTGCTGAGATTGGTGACAACACTTCCCTCCACCCGCACGCTACTGTAGGAAGCCATGCCAAAGTAGGTAATAATTGTACACTTTATCCACATGCCACCATCTATCACGACTGCTTGGTAGGAAACCACTGTACCCTGCATGCAGGCTGCGTAATCGGTGCTGATGGATTCGGATTCGCACCTTCTCCCGAAGGTACGAAAAAATTCCACAAATAGGTATTGCCATCATAGAAGATAATGTGGAGATTGGTGCTAATACCTGCGTAGATCGTGCCACCATGGGCGCCACCATTGTACATAAAGGAGTGAAACTGGATAACCTGATCCAGATAGCACACAATGTGGAAGTAGGAAGCCACACTGTCATGGCATCACAGGTGGGTATTGCCGGTTCCACCAAAGTAGGTGAATGGTGCATGTTTGGCGGACAGGTAGGACTAGCCGGACATATTAAGATAGGTGACAAGGTAGGTATCGGCGCACAAGCAGGCGTTCCCGGTAACGTGAAATCCAACGAGCAAATTCTAGGCACTCCGGCCATCGATGCCAAGAATTTCATGAAATCATCGGCCGTATACAAAAAACTGCCAGAAATTTACACCACACTGAACGCCATGCAGAAAGAAATAGAAGAATTAAAAAAACAACTAAATAAATAAACCCCATGTTGAAACAGAAGACATTAAAAGGCAGTTTTTCTTTAAATGGAAAAGGCCTTCACACCGGAGTAAACTTGACGGTGACATTCAATCCTGCACCGGACAACCACGGGTATAAAATCCAACGAATTGATCTTGAAGGACAACCAATAATTGATGCCGTAGCAGAAAACGTAGGTGATACTACCCGCGGCACTGTGCTGATGAAAAACGGAATAAAAGTAAGTACAGTAGAACATGCTTTGGCAGCTCTTTATGCAGCTGGTATAGACAACTGCCTGATTCAGGTAAGCGGTCCCGAATTCCCTATTCTGGACGGCAGTGCCAAAGCGTATGTAGAAAATATACAGCGTGTAGGAATCGAAGAACAGAATGCTGTCAAGGATTACTATATCATAAAATCAAAAATCGAATTCAGGGACGAGGAAACCGGATCTTCCATCATTGTTCTTCCGGACGAAAATTTCAGTGTGAATGCACTGATCTCTTATCAGTCTAAAATACTGTCCAATCAGTTCGCCACACTGGAAGACATGGCTAAATTCCCCACCGAGGTAGCTTCCGCGCGTACCTTTGTATTCGTCCGCGAAATAGAACCATTGCTGGGCGCCGGACTGATCAAGGGAGGCGATCTGGACAACGCCATCGTAATCTACGAAAAAGAGATGAGCCAGGAAAACTACGACAAGCTGGCAGACGTCATGGGGGTTCCCCACATGGACGCCACCAAACTGGGCTACATCAACATGTTCCTTGGTATGGGACAACGAACCGGCCCGCCACAAACTGTTGGATATCATCGGCGACCTGGCACTGATAGGCAAACCCATCAAGGGACGTATCATCGCCACCCGTCCGGGGCACACCATCAACAACAAGTTTGCCCGCCAGATACGCAAAGAAATCAAACTTCACGAAATACAGGCTCCGTCCTATAACTGCAACGAAGCTCCCATCATGGATGTCAACCGCATCCGCGAACTGCTTCCGCACCGTTATCCTTTCCAGCTAGTGGACAAAGTCGTTGCCATTGGCGCCAACCACATTGTCGGTGTGAAAAACGTAACCGCCAACGAACCCTTCTTCCAGGGACACTTCCCACAGGAACCTGTCATGCCGGGTGTGCTTCAAGTAGAAGCCATGGCACAATGCGGTGGTCTGCTTGTTCTTAATTCAGTGGACGAACCCGAAAGATACTCCACCTACTTCATGAAAATAGACGGTGTGAAATTCCGCCAGAAAGTAGTGCCGGGAGACACTTTATTGTTCCGTGTTGAATTGTTGGCTCCTATCCGCCGGGGCATCTCCACAATGAAAGGATATGTGTTTGTAGGCGAGAAAGTAGTCTGCGAAGCCGAGTTTATGGCACAAATAGTAAAAAATAAAATAACCACTAAAAAAACAACATGATTAGTCCATTAGCATATATACATCCCGAAGCAAAAATTGGTGAGAATGTAGAAATCGGTCCTTTTGTGTTTATCGACAAGAATGTAGTTATCGGTGATAACAACACAATCATGCCTAACGCCAATATACTGTATGGCTCACGCATAGGGAACGGCAACACCATTTTTCCGGGAGCTGTTATAGGCGCTATTCCCCAGGATTTGAAATTCCGCGGTGAAGAAACGACTGCCGAAATAGGTGATAACAACACCATTCGCGAGAATGTAACCATCAATCGTGGTACAGCGGCTAAAGGCAAAACCATAGTGGGCAGTAACAACCTGTTGATGGAAGGGGTACACGTAGCACATGATGCCATCATAGGCAGCGGTTGCATCATAGGCAATGCCACCAAGATGGCAGGTGAAATTATCATTGATGATAACGCCATTATCAGCGGCGCCGTATTGATGCACCAATTCTGCCGGGTAGGCGGTTATGTAATGGTACAGGGCGGTTCACGTTTCAGCAAGGACATTCCTCCTTATATTATAGCAGGGCGCGAACCCATTGCCTACGCAGGAATCAATATCGTAGGACTCCGCCGCCGCGGATTCTCTAATGAACTAATAGAGAATATACACAACACCTATCGCATTATTTATCAAAATGGCATGAACGTTACCGATGCCTTGGAACAAGTACGCAAAGAAATACCTATGAGCAAAGAAATAGAATATATTATTTCTTTCATAGAAAATTCTCAAAGAGGTATCATCAGATAACAAAGTTTTTATAACTTTACTGCACGAAAAAAAAAGTTATATAGTATATACAGTATAAATATATGATTTACAGATTTACACTAATCTCTGATGAAGTCGATGATTTTATAAGAGAAATAAAGATAGACTCGGAAGCAACTTTCTTTGATTTGCACGAAGCAATATTGAAAGCGGCAGGATATAAAGATGACCAGATGACCTCTTTCTTCATTTGTGATGACGACTGGGAGAAAGACCAGGAAATCACACTGGAAGATATGGGAAGCAGTTCGGAAGAAGACAGCTACATCATGAGAGAAACCCGCTTGAGTGATTTGGTGGAAGACGAAAAGCAAAAATTGCTGTATGTATTCGACCCGTTGGCAGAACGAGTGTTTTTCATTGAACTGTCGGAAATCATCACCGGCAAAGACCTTGACAAAGCAGTGTGTTCGCGCAAAGCCGGAGAAGCCCCGAAACAAACCGTCGACTTTGACGAAATGATGGCAAAAAGCAATAGCGGAAATCTGGATATAGACGAGAATTTCTATGGCGACCAGGACTTCGATATGGAAGACTTTGATCCCGAAGGATTTGATATGGGCGGTGCTCCTCACCGGACCCTTATGAGCAAGAAAACTATTAATCTTAACGGGGGCGGACGTTACACGTCCGCCCCTCTCTTTTTATAAACACCATGCCTGACACCCTTATCGTCCTTATCGGCCCTACCGGTGTAGGAAAGACCGAACTAAGCCTTTCCATTGCCGAACACTTCCGGACTTCCATTGTTTCGGCAGACTCACGCCAATTGTATGCAGACCTGAAGATAGGAACTGCCGCCCCTACCCCCGAGCAACTGGCGCGTGTTCCTCATTATTTTGTCGGAACATTACAGCTAACAGATTATTACAGCGCCGCACAATACGAAGCAGACGTACTGGCACAACTGGAAATCCTATACCAAAACCATGACACTGTAATACTGACCGGAGGTCCATGATGTATATAGATGCCATTTGCAAAGGCATAGATGATATCCCCACTGTAGACAATGAAACACGCCAGCTGATGCTACGACGTTACGAACAGGAAGGCTGGACACTCTGTGCGCCGAACTAAGGCTGCTGGACCCCGAGTATTACAAAATAGTGGATTTGAAAAATCCCAAACGGGTAATACATGCATTGGAAATATGCTACATGACCGGAAAAACTTATACTTCTTTCCGTACCCGTACTCACAAGGAACGCCCTTTCCGCATCATCAAAATAGGATTAACCCGCGACCGCGAAGAATTGTATGACCGCATCAACCGCCGCGTGGACATCATGATACAGGACGGCTTGCTGGAAGAAGCCCGGCAGGTATATCCTTTCCGGCATCTGAACTCGCTCAATACCGTAGGATACAAAGAAATGTTCAAGTATCTGGACGGAGAATGGACTTTGGAATTCGCTATCGGAAAAATCAAGCAAAATTCCCGCATTTACTCTCGTAAACAGATGACCTGGTTCAAACGGGACAAAGACATCGTGTGGTTCCATCCCGACCAACAAACAGAAATTATGCAATATATTCATTCAGTTAACCACTAATTACAATCATGAAAAAATTACTAACCTTCATCATGGCTTGTGTCATAAGCTGGGTGCAACAGCCCAAATCTCGGAAAAAGCATTTGAGAAATGGCATCAGAACAAGTATTCCATGTTCATCCACTTCGGTCTTTATTCCGAACTGGGAGGCGTATGGGAAGGCAACCCCGTCACCCGAGGATACAGTGAACAAATCCAATCGTTTGCGGGAATCTTCAGTGACTGGTATGGAGATACCGCCCTGCGCTTCAATCCCACCCTGTTTGATGCAGACGCTATCGTGTCACTGGCCAAAGAAGCCGGTATGCGCTCCATCATCATTACCACCAAGCATCACGACGGTTTCTGTATGTTCCGTACAGCCACCACCGACTATAATTCATACGATGCCACCCCCGGCAAGCGCGACTTCATAAAAGAGATGGCGGAAGCTTGCAAACGTAGCGGAATCAACTTCGGCATCTATTTCTCACTGATAGACTGGCATTTTCCACAAGCCTATCCTATCTCCAGCCATAACTGTGATTTCATCACCCCACAGCATCATGAATTCACCAAAGCCCAAGTTACCGAACTGTTGACCAACTACGGTCCCATCTCCGAACTATGGTTTGACATGGGTTCCAACACTCCTGAACAAAGCAAGGAACTGTATCAACTGGTGCACAGATTGCAACCAGACTGTATGGTAAGCGGCCGGTTGGGCAACGATCAGTATGACTTCAGTGTCATGGCAGACAACACATACCCCGAAGGCTCCTTGCAGACCGCATGGCAAACAGCTGCTTCCATGTTCGATGAAACCTGGAGCTACCGTTCCTGGCAGAAAAGGGGGGACGTTCACACCAAAGCGATGGAAAAACTACGCAGCCTGATCAATGTAGTTTCCCATGGCGGAAACTTCCTGCTGAACATCGGTCCCAAAGGTGACGGTTCCGTAGTACCCTTTGAAAGAGAGGTGCTGAAAGAAATCGGTATCTGGTTGAAGAAAAACGGTGAAGCCATTTATGGCACAGAAGCCTCTCCTTTCCGTGAGCAATTCGAATGGGGAACCATTACCCGCAAAGGCAATAACCTCTACCTCATCTTATCAGGCAACCGCCCTGCCGATGGTAAAATCACTTTGAACGTGCCGGGATGCAAACTGCAAAAAGCAGACATTAAAGCTATTCAGAAAGGACAGGAGATGATCTTCACACTGCCCGCCGACGCATACGGAAAAGACATCCAAGTGATTTGCGCCACGTTCGACCAACCGGTGAAACCGCAACCTATGGCTGCACAGCGCACTCCCAATTATAGTTATTCCTGTTTCGATTATTACAGCAACTACCGCAGTACGGTGAGCTATCAATGGAACATCAACAAATCCAACCTCAACGCATTGGAATTTACCTATACTCCGCAGGAGAACGGTAAGGAATTACTGGTTGAAGTAGATGGAATACCTTACACAGTAACCCTTGACGCAGGCAAGGCACAGGCATTAAACCTGCCTTCCAAGACCGTATGGGGTCAGCGTTACTTCTGCGGACCGGGCAGCGGATTGTTCGATGCTCCTGCCACCATCCATACTGATCCGGACAAAGCACCGGTAAGAAAAGGACAATGGAAAGAAGTGAATGAGGAAAAAGCCATGTTCCCCAGCAATATTCTGGAAAGTTACTTCCTGATGCAGCAGGTAGAATCGCCCAAAGCACAAGATATTCTAGTAGATGTAGGTGCCGGAAACGGTATCGAAATCTATCTGAACGGCAAGTCGGTAATGAAACACCTCAACCCTTACCGCTGCAAGTTCCGCGAGGAAAAGGTGCTGCTACCGCTTCAAAAAGGCAGTAACCAAATTGTGGTAAGAATATACAACCGCTTTGAAAAAGAAACAGGCTATCTGCTGCGCCCATCAGCGGAACAGGTTATCTACAAGCAGAAATTCACTTTGCCGCAAGTGGCAAAAGGAAAAGTTCATACTGTTGTTGTAAAACAAAATAATCTGCCATCCATCCATAAGGACACAGAATTATCCAATCTGAAGGTAGAGGCAAAATAAAACTTTTCAATAAATAAAAAATGAAATACCTCTCCCCGGATGTTTCTGCCATGAAATGTCCGGGGAAAGTTTTATATAAAGAAAACATCATTCTAGAATTTACCAATAGTACTGACAGGCCTCATGCATGAAGATCATAATATTCATAAAGTACCCTTCATACAGTCTGTTCCGATATTATGCTTTCCTCCTGTCTGCCTGATAATTCAGAATTACCCCCAGTACTATCAGTACAGAAAGTACAATCCATGCAACATTCAAAAAGATTCCTTTCCATTCCTGCCGGGTAATGAACTGTGAATACAAAGGTCGTATAATCGGAGCTTGAGGATGGTGGAGTTTACAGCGGGACCGATCAATGGCTTTCTGATAATCATCTAAATCAAAAATACAACGCTCATAACATACAACGGCTTGTCCTTTCTCATGCCTCACCGGAATAACCCATGCCTTAACTTCCCGCTCCTCATACTTATGACGGGGCAATGAATCGGTAAATGCAGGAGCTACAGAGAAATGATATTGCTTCTGTTCCTTACGATAGCGGTGTCTGCCCATACTTCGTGTCACCTCACGAGTGACAGTCACACTGCTCTTTCGGGCATAATCCACCTCCAGAGTATCGAAAGTAAAATACAGAGCATTATTCTCCAAATTATATAAATCGGTAACAGCATGATAACGCACCACTCATCTGCCGAATGAAAAAGCCAGTTCTGTAAAGGAATATTAAAGGCCATACTTGCAGCTGCCATCAATATAAGAAAAGGAATTTTCCATCTTGAAGCAACGATAAAAGCCCCTCCGGCGAGAGTGAGTAACGGAGGTAAAGCATACGTCGTAATTTGTAACCAGCCCCCCGGATTAAAACCAAGAGCAACAGTGAACAAAATTCCTGCTAAAGAAGGAATGAAAAGTAATAACAATAGCTTAACGACCCAGTTTTTCATTATTCAATATTAGTTTTGTCTTGCCAAAGATAGTAATATAAATCCAAAAAAAGAATCTGTAAATGCTTACAGCACCTTACAGATCCTTTTCCACTTTATTCTTGCAAGACAAACACGGTCTTTATTTTTCTAATGCTTTTATTAATTCTCTTTTTACGGTATCCACTCCCGGGAAACCGGTATATTTTTGAATAACACCCCCTTCTTTATCGACAATAATATAAGTCGGAACCCCCTGTATGCTGAACTGCCTGCTCAGGTAATTCCACTGAGCTGCCGTTACCCGGTAATGCTCTCCATGAATATCCGGAATCATGTTATCCCACGTTTCTTTGGGCGAGTTCTCTCCGGCAATAAAAACATATACAATATCTTTACCTTCAAGATCTTTCTTCATCGGTTTCATCTGTTTCATAGCCATTTTGCAAGGACCGCACCAAGTCGCCCAAAAATCGACCAAAACCACCTTACCCTTAAATTTAGAATGATGGAATAAAATAAATCTTCATCTTTTACTTCTCCGGATTCATTAACGGTATAACCTTTCTTTTTCTTATTAGCTTCAATCGTTTCCAAAAGACGGTTGTTCATCTTTGTCAGTCTGCCGAGATAATAAGGGTCACTCATCTTCCGTATCTCCTCAAAATCATGTACAGTCAATGGAGTGAAGTCACTGATTTTCTGAGCATATTTCATCATTTTCTGCAAGTCGAAAAAAAGTCCTTGGTCTGTGCCCAAATATCCGGCTATAATCTTTTTCAAAATATAGTCTTGCTGCATAGAACTGAATTCTTTAAACAATTCATCGTATTTTATTCGCAATTCGCCCATTTTTTCCCGATAGACAGATGTTTTTCCGGTATCTGTATCAGCCTTGAACTCACGTATTATCTTAGCATCTTCAGCAGAAACTTTATCGGAAGAGAGAATAAACGCAAATATATCACTCAACTCATCATCCATCTTCACCCTCAGATAGCCCATTCCCCTTACCAAATCAGCATAACCATTGGCATAAAGCATGACAGGCGAGTTCAGTATATTCAACTGCCGGATATAGTCATAGAAATCATCACTCAATTCCGGTTGTTTAAACTTTTGATAAGCTTCACGAGCCGGTAATCCACTGCACTGCACATAAGCATAGGCTAAATTAGAACTTACACGGGTCAATGTCAAAGTACAAAGCAAATCATTCTGAGCCAATAAAAGCTCCCGGTATGCCTGACTTCTTTTCTTATCGGAACAGATAGCGGATTTGGTTTCTTCATATTTTTTCAACCAATAAGCTTTATACTGACCGGCAGTCATATTATATAAATCATTCATATTCCAATGAACCATTCCCCATACATCCATCAAATGTTCATCATCGGTTATCATTTCATCATTCAAAGCCGCCATGGTACCTGAAAAATAGACTTTCTTTCCACCAGCACGCTTGCCTTTCAACAATTTGCTTTCAGAACGACTCAACTCACGCAAGTTGACAGCCATATCCAATTCACCACCGGGAACCAAAAAGACGTCAAAATAAATATCACGTCCCACAGAAAAACTGACCGTAGTCGGAGCACAAAGTTCAATCTCTGTCCGAAATGTTCCGTCTTCATTCACCTTTATTTCAGTATCCTCAAATTTTGCCGTCAACAAATCACAAATCCTACAAGAAAACGGAAGTACATAGTGCTTCTCATAGTCTAACAAACGACCGGTTATCACTGATTTGCCATCTTTCAATTCAGCCTTAGGCAACGGTTCAGCGTAATTCAATTTCTGTTTCTTCACATCATCCGATAAATCCAATTCCGGTAATTTACCATCCAAATGGATTCCCCATATCTTGAAACAGTCCTCACAATCGCTCTCAATGAAATCAATCACTTTCACTGTAGGGGCAATAACGGAAAAATAAGACTAAAAGAAGCTTCACCGCTATCGGGCATCCAAAATTTTTCGCCCAAGGTAATTCCATTACCGGAACGAATCGGATACTTCTCTCCATTATCAGCCAACAAATAACTTTCATTACTTATCTGAATCCAATTATGAGGACGGAAAAAGGCTTTTACATCCAATACGGTTGCCGTATCCGAAACCACCACTCTGTCTATCTCGATAGTAGAAGAGCTACGAGCGATGAAAGGCGGCTGTTTAACCACCCTGTCTTTTGCCTGCAAAAGGCAGCAACTCACCATAGCAAGCAGTAAAATACCAAAGTTTTTCATTGTATCTTTTTTTTTAACATACTTACTTATTTCCCAAGTTCCTATCCAAAAGATTCTTTACTTCTTCGTATGCCTTTGTATATCCACGGGCCAAAGTAATACCATCCGGAGAGATCAACATAAGAATGGGAACTCCTGAAAAATAAAGGTCTTTCACTATAAAGCCGTTGCCCTCATCCTCTGTGTAACTGTAGTCCACGGATGGCTTAGCAATCCCTGTACCCGTTCATCTTTCTTAAACTCTTCAGAACCTCCCTGCAACGATTTCAACAAATCATCACGTAAATCCCAATACCTCCAAACCTTTTTCATGATATTTTTGATAGAGATCCGTTATTTTAGGATTTACCCAAAAAGTACCAGGACATAATCCCCAATGATAAATCAACACATATTTGCCTTTATAATCAGACAAAGACACTTTCCGGCCGTCTTTATCTGTCACTGTAAACTCCGCTGGCGCAAAGCCTACTTCAATATTCTTCAATACAAGCAATTGCTTGTCAAGTATTTGTCCAAAATATGAATTTTGAATCTCTGGAGTAAATTGTGCCAAACGCTCTTTCACATCCTTATAAGTAGCATCAAAAACAAAAGCGGATGCATACATAAAAGCGGCATATTCCATATCATTCACTTTCAATGCCAGACTATCACGAACAGTCTTCAGCATTAGCGGACGATGATATTCATTATACATTTGCCCGTATTTTGCCACACTATCATTTTGCTTTGTATCCTGATATTTCAGTATCTGACTGAAGATATCAATCATTTCAGTATTGGAAGACGCAGTCAGGCTATCATACCTAGCCACCAACGAATTGTCATAAAAACCACCCGAATGACGAACCGCACCCAAGTAATCCAAAGACCCTTCCAGTTTTATATCATCACCTACACGAGCTATAATCTCAGCTCCGCGAATACAACTCCGTAACGGTTCACCCACTTTAGGCTGATGCGTCAATAAATAAAAAGTAGTATGTTCCATAGGAATAAAAGCCGAGAAAATCCCCTCCTTTTCCACCAATATGGTATCTGTCCCGTCTTCTTTCCAATCGGGTAATAAAAAAGTTTTAAGAAAAAGAGTATCTCCAACCTGAAGCCCTTCCAAATGACCGGATAGTTTAAAGCCATTGGTCTGCATAGTTTGCCGGCATGACACTAGAGCCACTGCAAAGAGTGCCAAAGCTAAAATTTTCTTCATATATTCTTACTTTTATATAAATGACTTCCGTTATTTTGCATGACGAAATGCCAACGTATCTTTTTTCTCTACAGGAAATGACTTTGTCGGAATATCACCTCTAAAGAAACCTTCCTCCTTTATTTTTTTGATACGTTTCCATGCCTGCTGGTAAAGTGTTATGCGATCTTCCACCGGGTTCCCGTCTTCGTCCAAGGCATAACGCTGATCTTCGGGAACTGTAGCCATGTATTTCCTATAATAGCGAATGGCATTCTTCTCATCTTCTTTCCAATCATAGAGACAGGCTATTTTATAAAGAATGGAGTTTTTCTTTGTATAAATATATAACTTCTCCAAGCTTCCACCTCTTTCTTTGTATCCCCCGCATAATCGTAACATTCTACCAACCCGTCATAAAGACGTACCATCATACTATCAGAAGGAACTGCTATGCGGAAGGCTTCTTCCATATATTCCACACCCTCCTTTTTCCAGGAAGTGCGTGCCGAAGCTTTTGCCAGATAATAGAGCACATTCACATCCATCGGATTTTTTTGATAAGCTTCTTTCAGATTATCGTATGCACCGTAAAACCAGTTATCCCATAATGGGATACACCTAAATAGTAAAGAGTGAGAAAACTACGATCACCCAGTTCTTTTAATGACTCATAGCGTTTTACCGCCGTTCCGTACTCTTTCAGCATACAATAAGCCTTCGCATTCTGGCGGTTCACATCTATATTGGTGGTATCGGACAAACGATAAACTTCCGTCACATCAACAGCATCTTTAAACTGCTGATTGTTATTAAAAATACCGGCAATGCGTGCCACTGTCTGGGCATCCAACGAATCACGCCGATAGGCTATGTTATAACTGATGAAGCACTGGCGGCATCCTGCAATCCCTCGTATGCCTGTCCCAGATATTTGTATCCGGTGGCCGACAAGGAATCGCGTTCCAACCAGCCATGACAAGCCGTACGCGCTTCTTCATAATCTTCGGAAGCTAATAAAGAGCGTATGAACTGCAACCGGAAAAATTTATTTTCCGGTTGCAAATTCATTGCCTTCTGATAACAGTTGGCCGCCCGACGGGAGTTACCCGTCAATTTGTAACACTCGGCAAGGTCGATCAAAACTTTTGTGTTTGTGCTGTCTTTCAAGATAAGAGAGTTCAATACCCCTATGGCTTCCGGATAACGGTTCATCGCTTTCAGCGCCTGAGCTTTGGTAATCAGCAACAAAGAATCCTGACAATCGGGTTCAATCAGCGTAACTACTGTCTCATAATCATAATTATCCATTGCCTGACGAATTCCATCATTCACCTGGGCAAACAACGAAACGGGGAGCATACATAGCAGCAGTGTTACAAATTTTTTCATATCTTTATTCTTATTGTTTCTTTGTGGTAATCAATATCACGCCATTCTTGGCTTTGGCTCCATAAATGGCAGTACCTGCCGCATCCTTCAACACCGAAATAGATTCAATGTCCGAAGCATTCATTTTTTCCATTTGACTATAAGGCTTTTCTATCCCATCAACTATAAGCAATGGTTTCTCCTTCCAATCTTTCAACGAAAAAGTTTCCTTACCTATCCGCAATGGATTTTCTTGAAAAACAGTGTCTGTCTTCAACTCCAAATGACGTGCTTCATTTGATTTGATATCTTTACCGTCTAGTCTGAAAGTGACGGGAACCGTATATTTCACACGCACAGGCTGACCTTTCTGCATACCTGGTTTCCATTTCGGCATAATGGAAATGACTCGGATGGCCTCACCGTCCAAATCCGGATCAATGCTCCTGACAACTTTGGGATTGGCTATATTACCATCTTTCTCAACTACAAATTGTACAATAACCTTTCCCTGTACTCCAGCTTTCTGAGCCTCCACTGGATATTTGATATTCTTCCCCAAGAATTTCAAACATTCTCCCATACCACCCGGAAACTCCAGGCATCTCTTCAACAACCTGAAAAACCGGAACTTCATCAGAAGCTTCTTCACCACCTCCATAACCTACTACAACCACTTCCTGTGTCTTAGTTGTGATTTCTCCCTCCAAATACACTTTTAAAGATTTAATTTTTCCAATAAGTTTCTCTGTAATAGTCAATTCCTTTGTTTTCATATTTATATATGAAACACTCAAAGTAGCCCCAACAGGCATTGAAATAACAAAATTTCCATCTAAATCAGTGATCGTACCCGAAGTGTACCTTTGATAATCACATTAGCACCTACAACCGGAGCGTTTGTACTTTTTTCTAATACCTGCCCTTGCACTTTTATTTCCTTTGCAGGATGCTTTTCGGGACTTTTAACCTCTTCGGTTTCATAATTGCCGTTAAATCATTAACTTTGACGGCTGAAATCTCATCTAACTCACTAGAGATTTCGGGGCGGGCAAAGGCTGCCACGGCAATGGCTGCCAATGGAAGCACATACAGGTACTTGAGTCGTGCCCACGGATTGGATTTCTTTTTTAACATCATAGTAATACGTTTTTTAAGTGAACTGTGATTGAAGCTGTTGGCCATAGAGTAGAGCCTTGTGCCGACAGCTTTTTTTATTAATAACAACTGATATTTCTTTGCATCAATACCTTGTGCAATCACGCTTTCGTCCGCTTCGAACTCGTGTATGTTCTGTAGTTCCTGTTTCAATAACCAGGAGGCAGGATTGAACCATTGGAAAAAGATGCAGATATCCGCTATAAGTAAATCTATGGAATGTCTCTTCCGTATATGGGCATATTCATGCGTCAGTATTTCCTCACCGTTTTCCTTCAGGTCTTTCTCAGAGATCACTACAAACTTCATCCAACTGAAAGGTGCGATTTTTTTCTGATGGGTAATCAGCGTGATGCCATTTTCCTGACGGACAAGGGTGCTACCCTTTATCAGCCTCAGCATACGGGTCAGCGACCATACATTACGTAAAAAGAAGAATACAATACCCAACAAATAAACCATCAGCAACACTTCACGCCATGTAATGGCAGATACGGGAGCAGCTTCTATAGTAGCAGTCCGATTAAGATCAGCCATAAGCAGAAGTTCTTCCCAAGTCAGCAATTGTTGACTGACTTCCATCGGTTCTTTCATAGTCACTTCCACAAAGGGAATGGCACAGGACAATATCAGTATTCCCAACAAAGCAATACGGTTAAAACGATGGAATGTTTCACGGCTCAGCAACAGGCGGTAAAATAAATAAAATACCGCCAGACAGACTGCCGACTTTACAATATATACAAAAAATGCTCCCATAGTATGTATCTTTAATTATTCTCTTTATCCGGATTATTCATGCGCCTTTTCCACATCCCGGATAAGCTGCTTCAATTCATCCAAAGAAATCTCCTCCTCCTTCACCAGTGAAGAAACCGCTCCTAAATAAGAGTTATTGAAATATTTACTGATAACTCCTTTCAACGTCTTCTTCTTAAAATCATCACAGCTTACCACCGCATAATACTGATAGGTATTTCCAAATACCTCATGACTGAGAAACCCCTTTTCCTCCAATCCTCTCACAATGGTAGACAGAGTATTGAAATGCGGACGCGGTTCATCATAAAAATCAAGTAACTGTTTTACAAACAACGGGCCTTTTTCCCAAAAATAACCCATAATTTCTTCTTCCTTTGCTGTCAACATTTTCATAATCTTTCTTTTGATTATCACAAAGAACTAAAACTTTTAGTTATAAAACTAATTTTCATAGTTAAAGTAAACTAAAAGCTTTAGTTACCTGCTGTAAAACAGTATATCCCGTTTTCACCTGCTGATGAAAGGGATATACTTATCATAAATAATCCACCTATAAGGAGACTACAGATCTCTATATACTTATACTTCCCTGAACAATCTATTATTCGTCAATGACCGGTTTATTTTCCGTCAGTCTTTTCAGACGGAGAAGTGCCTCCATATAATAATAATCAGCATAAATGATGGATGCATCAATCTCTGATCCGGCAGGCAAGTGTCCTGTGGAATGAAGCAGGAAAGCAGGTTTACTTTTACCACACTGGTATTTGTCAGAACTCAGACTGGTTAGCATTTTTACAGC
>ENA-OQAZ01000034-OQAZ01000034.1-human-gut-metagenome-genome-assembly--contig:-NODE-34-length-56198-cov-5.093346_pt1 | contig 56198 bp, 56 predicted proteins | sample MGYA00242737_ERZ504531 | MGnify/ENA primary metagenome ERZ504531 (study PRJEB26092, sample SAMD00036244) | human gut metagenome | host: Homo sapiens | study: EMG produced TPA metagenomics assembly of... | reverse complement strand
CCTGGCATAGCATATGCACCTCTCTTTATTAACTATTCATCGTGACATGCTCCCACCACTTAAATCCCTGATTTTGAAGTGGGGGCTTCTTGCTCAATGGCTCTACTGAGCCAAGTATCTACAAGCTATCCTCGCGTGCCCCACGATTCTTTTGCCCGGACACGGGCATATTTTCTTGTTTTTCTATTGTCCGAATACGGACAGTTTATGCTGTCAACATCCTTCTTGCCTCTTCACGGATGTTGATTGCTGCATTACGATCTCTGTCCATCTTATTTCCACACTCACAGTGATAGACTCTTTCGGATAATTTCAGCTCTTTCTTTATCCTACCACATTTACAGCATTTTTTACTGGAAGGAAAAAAACGGTCTACTTTTACCATTTTCTTTCCTTTCCATGCCAGTTTATAGTCTAACATTTCCCTGAACATTCCATATCCATTATCCTGTACGCTTTTTCCGAAATGCAGGCACTGTCCCATCGCTTTCATATCGATATCTTCCACTGCAACTGCATCAAAACTATCTGCAATCTTTCGACTAAGTTTGTGCAGATAATCCCTTCGCTGATTCCGTATCTTTTCATGACATCTGGCAACTTTCTTTTTCTGCAGTTCGTAATTATGACTTCCCCGTACGCATCTTGACAACTTTCGTTGCTCCCTCGCCAGCCTCTTTTCATTTTTTCTGAAAAACCCTGCTTCTTCCATCTCAATCTTTTCTGAAAATACTGCCATCCCCTGCATTGCATAATCTATTCCAAGTATCGTTGCAGTACTGTAATCTGGTTCAGCTGCTTGGTTTTCACAGCTGTATCTTCATACAACAGGCTTGCAAAGTATTTTCCGGATGGTTCCATACTGACTGTCACTGATTTCAGACGAAAATCTTCTGCTGGCTCTCTGTGTTTTTTCATGGCAACCCATTTTAATTTCGGAAGTCTGATCCGCTTACTTTCCATCAGGATATTTCCATTAACCACATTCGTTGTATAGCTGTTTCTGGAATGATGCTTTGACTTGAACCTTGGAAATCCAATCTTGGGTTCTCGAAAAAAATTCTTATATGCCTTTTCCAGATGAAGCTGGACATTTGCCAGCGCCAGCGAATCTACTTCTTTCAAAAATGGATATTCCTTTTTATACATGGCCGGTGTATTTTTTAACATTTTCTTCGTCTTTTCATACTCCTGGATCTTATCATTAAGCATTTGATTGTACAGGAAACGACAACAGCCAAATGTTTTGCCCAGAAGTATCTTCTGTTCTTCTGTCGGATAAATTTGGAAACGATATGCTATGTTCAATACTTTTTCTCTCCCTGGCTTTCAATATATTGACGGATTACTTCTACCGGAGCGCCTCCAGCTGTCAGTAAGCAAAAACTCTGACTCCAAAAGGCTTCTTTCCAAAGTTTTTCTCTGATCTCTGGATACTCCTTTTTCAACAGTCTGCTACTTGCACTTTTATAAGCATTGATAAATTTACTAAGTTCTGTTCTCGGCTGCGCACGGAACATTACATGCACATGATCAATGTCATGATTCCATTCTTCCAGAACTATCCCATACCTTGGAGCAACATGTTCCCATATCTCTTTTGCTCTTTCTGAAATCGGATTATCAATCACTTTCTTCGATATTTCACCACCATGATCAGATGATAATACATCAGATATACTGAATGCGCATTATGATCTATTTTTTTCATGCAAATCAGCCCTTTCTCCAATAATTATCCTTTCGACTGATTCTATTATACCATAGATCGTTCTATCGAACAAGTGTTCTTTTTGTTTTTGCGCAATTCATCCCCCACCTGTAGAGGAAGGAGAATTCTTGCTATATTATGTTAAAACAAAAGAGGGAGAGACCCGCAAGCTCTCCCCCGCCTGTAGGCTTCGCAAGTTTCTACAGAACGATCACTGAACTTAATATACGTCATTTTAAATGTCCCGTCAATACGCTAAAACATTCTTATCCATATCTGCTCAGAAGTATTCTATGCTGTTTTTATTCTTACAAATTTTTATACTGTATAATCTTCTATTGTACCAATCGGATATAAGTTATATTGGTTTATCCGGCAACAAAAGTAATCTATCTATCACCGGATGAATAATTGAAGTTTCTGTAATTTGATTAATTGCACAAAGTTTCTTCCCTGCATCTTTACTAGATGCTCCGCAGTGATAAACCAGTTCTGTTTCCTCACCATAATCAAGTACAATTAACCTGTCATGACAATCGGGATTAGGCTTAATCCGAAGAGCCGGATATTCATTTTGAAAATCTGTCACTAAAGATTTTGTAAGAAATCCCTTCCCACCTTTTCCATTTTCTGTGAACAAAACAACCTCCACACCCTCAGCCTTCTGAGAAAGATGTTGTAATGACTTTGCATTCATATAATCATCCACAACATAGATTGATTTCTTTGCTTGCTGATAGATTTCTATGTAAGCAATGTCAGCCTCTAACTTTTGGCCTTTATAAATCACAAAATTCTTCTTGTCTTTATCAGTAATAAAATTATCTGCTAAGATAGTCACATCTTTTTGAATTGAATCTACCTTATTCTCCATTCGATCCTGCCTCTCCGTTATCGTTCCAACCTTTGCTGTTAAAAGATCCATTTCATTTCTAGTAACAAACTGCTGATTCTGCCTAATATAGTGACGCATCTCCCTGAAAGTACGCATAATAAATATACTCTGTTGTTCCGCCAATTCTCCACGAAGAACTGTTGCAAGCATATAAATTCCTTGCTCTGTAAATGCGTATGGTAAATATCTACGTCCGCCTTCCTGCCCAGCAAAAAAATCCTTTTTCCGTGAGGTCACAATTTGTGACCTCACGGAATCAATTTCACTATTAGATAGCCGAAACATAAAATCTTCTGGAAATCTTTCTATATTTCTTTTTACTTGTTGATTTAACTTTTTTACTTCATAGCCATAAATTTCTGCCAAATCTTTATCTAGCATTACCTGCTGTCCACGAATTATATACACTTTACTACGAATATCATCTGTAGTAATCAATTCTTTTGTTTCTTCCATTCTTCCTCCAAACAAATCGGTTACAATTTCTATAAGCTTCTTATGCCGTTCCTTTAGCGTGAAGTCACAATTTGTGATTTCACAGGTTAGTCCTCCACTATACGCTCCATCTGCTCCAGCTTCTGCAATGCTTTCATATACGCCATCAATCTTTTATACTGCTCATCTCCAAGGCTGTGAATCTGTTTCAAAATTCTAATATCTGCTTTAGTAACTTCATAATCCATATCTGCATCTTTATATTCCGGATCAATTCCTTTTCCCGTTAAAAGTTGATCAGGAGTAATTTCTAATGCATCATTTCATATTTCCCATGAAGAATGTTGTAAATTAGTACTATCCACAACGATAACAGGTAATTTAATTATTCGTATTTTTTCCCGATAATGTAAATCGAAACTACCATACCACCTAATATCATAATTAAGAAAATTTTACTTAAAATATCCCATAAAGCTATATTGAGACAATTGATTATTATAATACCTGCAAGAGGATATAGAACAACCGTTGCAAGTGTCCAAATTTTTAAAGTTGTACAGATGTACATCCAATTTCCGTTGTTAAAGGATAAACCAACTAGATGTATTCTAAAAATTCCTTGTGAAACATAATTTATCTTGTTTGCATCATAATATGTTGGTAATATGTCTTTGGCAAAGAAACAAAACCATGCACCAAATAAAAGCATTAACCCTGTAACCAGCAATATATCATCTTTCATCTCAGCTATTGAATTCCCAGATACGACTAACATAATAATTTCTGTAATAGATATTAAAAAGCATAGCAAATATGCTAATATCCAGTTTTTTCTATGCTGATGAATAGAATTCCTAACAGCCATATCGAGAGAGCCTACTACCAATTCCTCGACTTCTTTTGTATCAATATTTTTCTGTGTATCTATTTTTTCTCCACGTAACAATTCTGTAACGGTAACATCTAATATATCAGCTATTGGTATGAGTAATACGACATTGGGCATACTAAGACCACGTTCCCATTTGCTAACTGTTTTATCTGATACATATAATTTTTCAGCCAAATCCTTTTGAGTTAAATTCTTTTCTTTCTTCACCAAATCTGAGTATCAACAGTTTCTCTAACGCTTCAAGTAATTATGTTCCGCTCATTGGTTAACCATGATCTTATTTTACCACCTAATTCTATTCACACGGCATTTTTAGGATAAATAAACAAAAAATAAGCAGAATGTGTATTTATACACAGCACTCTGCTTATTCTATCTTTAATATTATTCATATCCTTTCCACAAAGCTTCACTAAGTAAGCGCACCAGAACCATTAAGCCCGTCCGATTCGTAACATTATAACCTTGTACTTCACGGTTTTCTCCCCAGAAATACAAATTATAATCTGCCACTTTCGCCAGAGGATTTTCACTCATGTGGGTAATACTAATTACCTGCATTCCCTTCTCCTTCCCTCTTCTGGCGAGTTGTATCATCCGCTCATTCTGTCCTCTTGCACTGATTATTATCAGCGCATCGTCCTTATTTCCATGTTCTACTGAATAAATCATATCATGTATCTGCTGATAATATTGTACATTGTAATCAATACATCTCATATTCTTTCCCAAAAGTTCGCAGAAATAAGTTGAATCTCCCACTCCCACAAAGATACAGCATCTTGCTTTTCGCATAATTGATGCAACCCGTTCCAACTGCACATCATCAATTATATCCAGCGTCTTAACAATATTGCTCGGCAACAATTCCATCAGCTGTCTGCTCAATGTTTTATTTTGTGGGTTTAATTCATTCTGCACTGCGAATTTTAACTCTGCAAATCCACTATATCCAAGCTTTTTAGATAAACGCATAATTGCATTTGGTGCTATAAATAATTCATTGGCAATCTTTTGAATAGACATCTTATGAAGGTGGTCTCTGTGTTTTTTAATATACTCCACAATATCATCTTCTGTATCATTCAGATACATTTCAATTTCTTCTATTCTTTCATCAAATGTCATCCTAACTTTTAGTTTATCTGACAATGATCATCCGTCTTTTCTTTGATCTGTACTACACACAACAAAATATCCATCTTTTTACCATAATTATCTTTTCCGCGAATGTATAATTTGTATTATAAGTCAAAGATGCCGCATACTTCAAGAAAATTTTGAAAAAACACAAACCAGCTTCCTGCTTTACACCTGACTTTTTGCATTTTCAATATTTCACTCGCTGGAAACCAGTTTTATGACCGCTTAACATAAGACAAACCTCCAAACCGGTACATAATCTTATATCAGTCTGGAGGTTTACACAAAATAGTGCTCTCTTCGTTATTGTTTTATTTTGAAATTTTCACCTTTCTTTTGGGTTAATAACCGATATTTTACTTACTTCCTACAGCAATCTTCAGACCTTCCATACTCATATTTTTCTTAAATGCATCATCTATTTTCTCTAATGGATACCAGTCTGTTACCATTTCCGAAACAGGAATTCCTATTTCAATTGCTCTGCGAATCATCTCAATGGTACGTGGATAATTCTGCGGTGCATATGCATAAGAGCCAACCATGGTAATTTCTTTGAAGCAGATATCTTTATGTGGATCAATTGAAACTTCTCCTAGTTCTACAAAGAATCCTACTTCACAGAATCCTCCTCCTCGCTTTGTAAATTTCATTGCGTTCTGGAATCCTTTTGCGTTACCTGTTGTCTGGAACACAAATCCTGCCCCAACACCTCCGGTAAGTTCTTTCACTTTCTCAACCAAAGCTTCACTCGAAGGATAATCCATAAAGTTTAATGTTGCTGCAGCTCCAATCTTTTTTCCAAGATCCAGACGTTTTTCATTTCCATCTACCAGAATAACATTTGTAATTCCCATCGTTTTTAAAACTGTAAGTACTGCAATACCGATCGGCCCCGCACCATTAACAACACAAGTAGTATTAAAAGAGATAAGACCCGTACTCTTTGCTCTTTCTACCGCCTGAACTCCAACAGAAAGTGGTTCAATCATAATACGTGTATTAACATCAAATTCATTAACCTTAAAGAAAGTAGAACCTTCACGAAGCAAAAGATAATCAGCAAACCATCCATTTAAATGCTTCTCATCATCTGCCATAAGTCCGTAACACCCAATATTATCGCAGAGTCCGGCTCGATCCGGCATAGTCTTGCATGATTCGCATTCCCCACATGGAATTACACTTGTCACAATCTTATCGCCCACCTTTACAGGTTTCCCTGTAAAATCAACAGTAACATTCTTGCCCATCTTTACAATTTCCCCTGTACCTTCATGCCCCAATACTATCGGAAGACAGTTCATCGGATCTGATTTGTACTCGTGCACGTCTGTGCCACATACACCACATCCTTCTACACGGATCAACATTTCGTTATCACCCACTTCAGGAATATCGTACTCCTGAATCTCGAATTTCTGTACCTCTGTCATCATAGCTACTCTTGATTTTTTGATTTCCATAATAGTATCTCCTTCTCATATTATTTATAATATCTTTAAAATAAAATTTGTTGATTATTGATAATCAGCATATGACCTGATTATCTTTATTTTTTATTATCAGAGCGTTTTTCCAATATTTTCACTATAACTCCTATTAATATGGCTGCCAGCGCCATCGCAACAAACGTATACACATTAGGCCCCTGAGATCTTACAAAGCCTATAGGAGAAAATGCAATATAAACCGCAATCATTGTCCACGTAACAAAACCACCAAATCTATAGCGATTTTTCCACGGATCTACATTTACAACATGATTATTTTCAAATTCATACTCCTCGCAAGGATATTTCTTCGCAATAAAAAACATGACAAGACAACTAATTATAAATAAAAGGGTTGTATAATATAAATAATGCATTGGTTTTATAAAATAGCAGATAACATAACCGATCATATATACGCAAACACCGATTTTTCCTGCAATTGCAGGCATTTTCTTTGTCAGATAACCGACAGCAATTACAATTAATACAGGAATATTGTATAGTAAATTAATTGACTGGAAAAAGTTATATAACCCCTGTGGTGCATACATAAAGAGCGGTGCTACAACCATGGAAAATATACCCATTACCACACTGAAAATACGACCTACTTTCACCAGATCTTTTTCTGATTTGTTTTTTCCCCATTTTGGTTTATATATATTTACTGCAAATAATGTCGCCGAACTATTCAAAACACTATTGAAAGTACTTAGTACCGCACCAAACATTGCTGCAGCAAAAACACCGGCAAGAGGTACTGGCAGAACAGTTCTTACAAGAGTTGGATATACTGTTTCTGCATTGCTAATATTGCCGCCAAGCAGCTGATATCCCATAACACCTGGCAGAATAATGATAATCGGTGTAAATACTTTCATCAACCCTGCTAACATGAGTCCTTTCTGTCCTTCTTTTAAATTTTTAGCACCAAGTCCTCTCTGAATCACAGACTGATCTGTTCCCCAGTAAAAAATGTTTGCAATCAACATACCTGTAAACATTGTTCCAAACGGCACATCATCATTTGGTCCACCAATAGAATTTAGTTTCTCCGGAGTCATATTAAGAAAATTTTGCACTCCATCAACGAAATGTCCCTTTCCAAGAGTAAGCAACGCACAGATTACTACGGAAAATCCACCAATTAATAATATAACTCCGTTGATAGTATCAGAAACTGCTACAGCTTTTAATCCTCCGCAAATTGCATAACAACATCCGATGATACCTATCAGCCAAACCATAATCCAGATTCCCTGACCATATGTAATGTGAAACATTCCCTGAATATCAAATATCTGACTTAGGGCAACAGCTCCTGCATATAATGTACCTGGAAGCATATTGATGATATATCCCAACAGGATCAACATTGTAATGAGATTTTTAGTAGAAGCATCATATCTGCTTTCCACAAATTCCGGAATTGTTGTTAATCCTTGTTTCAAATATCTAGGTAGCAATACCAATGCCACAAACACAAGCACGATTCCTGAACCAGCCTCCCAGCCAATAACACTCAAATTGTTACGATATGCATTTGCCGATTGTCCGACAAACTGTACAGCACTCAAATTTGTAAGCATCAACGATCCGGCCACGACAATTGCCGTCAGCTACGCCCGCCAAGGAAATATCCGTCACTGGTTTCCATATTATCGTTTCTGGTTTTGAAATACGTAATAACTGCAACCAATCCGGCAAAAAATATAAATGATATAATTATCATAGAACTATTCACTTTACTTTCCTCCTGTTCTCAGTAGTTAATTTGATAAAAAGATCAAGACTGCATAGAGAATGTCCTGATAGCTTTTTCAACATTTTCCTGCATTTTTTCTGTTGCTGCAGCTGCGATCTCATGATAAAACGCTACCTCTCCATTATGTTTTTCCAGACACGATTTCACTCCGTCTACACCTGCTTTTCCCATATAAGAGTAATAGTTGATCTTACGAATACCACAGTGAATTGCTTTTACATAGTCTTCTGCATTCACGCCAGATCCTCCATGCATAACCAGCGGAATCTTTACCAGACTCTTTATTTTCTCAATCCTTGCAAAATCAAGTTTAGGTGCAACAGTGTAAAACCCGTGTGCCGTTCCGAAGGAAGCCGCCAGTGCATCAATCTTTGTTTCCTCCACAAATCGCTTTGCATCTTCCGGATCCGTATACATATCCTCCGGTTTTATGCTTCCTACATTTGCTCCTCCTGCTTCACGTCCACCCATAATACCAATTTCTGCCTCTACATCTGCACCGTATCTTCTTGCATATTCAACTGCAATCTTTGTGTTTCTTACGTTTTCTTCATATAAAAGTTCAGATCCGTCATACATAACTGATGTAAACCCAAGTTCCAGGCAACGCTTTAAGCGTTCCAGATCACTGCAATGATCCAGATGTACTGCAACCGGAACTTTAGCATTTCTGGCAACCGCAACCATTATAGGTGCCATAAATTCCACAGGAGCAACATCCTCAAGCAGTGGAATATACATCAATATAACAGGCACATTGTACTTTTCAGCGGTCTTCACAACCGCAAACATATTTTCTAAATTCGGGGTATCAAATGCACCAACCGCAATATTTCTAGCTTCTGCGATCTTCAGCACTTCGTTCATTGTTGTTAACATTTATGCTTCCTCCAAAAGTTTTATCTTAACACCATATTTTACTATTTCATTTTCCTTCAACATTACAAGCTTGCCACTTTGATTAACCTTTTTACGGCCGTTTGGATTACAGTTTCCGGGTTCCAGTCCCAGTACATAATCGTATTTCCCATCATTTTCCACTCTGTAAAACACGGGAGTGATTCGGGATCAAAAGATATCTCCACACCTTTTTTAATATCAGGATTATATATCTTTGCAACTCCTTTTTCTTCAAAAGAATGGTAATAGCAAGCCTCCTCTGTCATACTGCCCGGCTCCGAAATCTCTTTCCAAGTAGAAATGTGTTCCCTTGCATATTCATTCCTAGGCCGAACATCACATGAATTTATTTGTAGCTGCGCATGTTCTGATAATAATGGATAGCCCATGTTCATGTGGTACATAAACATACAGGCGGATTCCTTATCTCCTTTATTTTGAATCTGATCCTTAATTTCGATCGTATTATTTTTTTTGCCTATATGAATTTCTCTAACCAACTCCATCTTGTCCATAAACAAAGCCGCCTGCGATATAATTGCGTGGATGATATAATAGTCATCATTTTCACTCCAATAGCAGTGTTTGGCTGGCTGATTACTGATCCTTCCATGAAGCGGGTATGTAATTCCATCTATTTCACAAACCTCTCCCACATTATCTAACCGCAGGTTGTCAAGAAACCCCCTGTGAAAGAACGCACCATTCCGATTGATTTGCATCATAATATTTGGACGAAACATAACCACAAGGTGCAAAATACCCCATGTTATCTCCCTTAAATATTACCCGGGTAATATCAGCACAACGATCTGGACAGACTGTCACCTCCAGACCCAGCCCATTTCGAACGCGCATGATTCGCACTCCATCAGCTTTTCCCTCCAAGAGGCAACATTCCTCTACGCCACGTATCTGATCTGAATTACCAAAATAATAATCTTCTTTTACCACTTTTTCTCACCTTTTTCTCAATCAATATTAACAATCTCATATCCCAAATAGTATTTAAACGCTTCTTCCAATACCTTCTTCATATGTCCAACACCAACTGTTGTATGATGTTTAAATCCATTTCTGGCAAGCTTGTTCAGCTTACTTTCAAGATCAGAGATTTCAGCTACACCTCCGCAGCCAAAATATCCATCTTCAATAACGTCATCCGTAAATCTTCCTTCACTGAAATAGATATAAATTTTTCCGTCTTCCATCTTGCAGTTTGAAAATGTCATATCAAAAGGCCGTATTCTTCCTTCATTTGCTCCCCATCCGTGTCCGGGTGCCGTCTTAGCGATCATCTTATGATCAATAACATTACCTTTACAAGTCATCAATGACTGCGGAACCGGTCCGCAATGGAAAAGAATAACTTTATTTTCTTCCTCGCCGTAATTATTGTTCCAGTCAAGACAAGTAGTTGCTTCTTCCGATGCAAGAGACAGGGCTTTCATGGTAAGTGCAGAACAGAGATCCATTTCACATGAAGCAATAATTCCTCTGTCATTTAATTCGCCTAACAATACACACGGAGTGATATGAAGAATATCTTCCATTTCGTTCCAACAGCGTAGCGTCAATGCATCCAAATGATATTCTTTTATATATTCGTCCAGAACAACACTTGTCTTAGCAAGTGTATTCATATTCTCTTCCGGCACACAGGAGCAGTTGGTGTAGTTCTCAAGAATTTCTCTCTTAATAATTACATCCTCATCATCGTCATTCTTATTCTGTACCTTAAAAATCAATTCTGACAAATCAAAAGATTCAATATTAATGCCATATCTCTGTGCTGTTATCTCATCGAAACGAACAGTCTTAAATGCAGTTGTTCTTGCACCAATGCATCCCACATTCAACTTTTTCATTCCCTTTACAACACGACATACTGCAGCAAAGTCTCTGAGATTCTCAGCAAATTCCTTTGAAAGAGGATGTACTACATGAGGAGAAAATACTGTATATGGTTTCTTATATTGTTCGAAAACATCCGTTACGCTGAATTTTCCACAAAATGCATCCCTGCGATGAGCAAAATCCATTTTCCCGATTTCGTCAGGATATGCCTGTATTAAAATTGGAACTCCTGAATCCTCCAGTGCAGTAATGGCCCCATTTTCATCAATAAAAATGGGCATACATAATATAACTCCATCGAATTTTCCCTGGTGTTCTTCCAGCCATTTTGCATAAATGCGTCCTTCTTCTCTTGTCTCAACCGCGCCATATCGGGTTGCTTTTTCATCCATAATCAGGTAATCATAACCTGCGTTTTCAACAGCTTCTATCATCTCCTGTCTTGCAGAACTGATAAGCTCTGCAGGCATAAATCCTCTGTTTCCAAAATATAAAGCAAATGTCGTCTTCTTCATTTTTTATACTTTCCTTTCTCCTTTATTTCTCATACAGCCTCGGATAAATCATCCTGTATTGATCAAATAATTTTTTTATATTTTTCCTTCGCACCTTTTCGCGGGAAATAAGTATCTCTATAAGTGATAAATTCTTTTGATGCTTCTTCCAAATTCCTGAATCTTCCACATGCAACTCCAGCAAGCAATATACATGCAACTGTTCCTGATTCAGCGGCTCCCAATGATATTATCTCTTTATCATATATATCTGCCTTTATATGCAGCCACTCTTTTGAATTTGCTCCTCCACCTGTAGCAAATAATTTGTCTGCTTTTATCCCGGCCTTCTGAAGTTGATTAAGATTTAACTTCATTTCATAAGAACACCCCTCCATAATTCCCTGATAAATCTTCTCTTTTGTTGTGTCCATTGTAAGACCGGCAATCAATCCTTTTGCACCGTTGTCCATATAAGGTGTTCCAGCTCCCGCAAAATAAGGAAGAATCAACAATTCTGACGGTTCTTTATCAGAGACTCCTCTGTTGTATACATCATATGGGTTCTGCCCATTTTCATATGCCGTCTTTGCCTCCATGGGAGATAATTTATCCCGATACCATTTTAATAAAGCACCTCCCGTATACGAAAAAGCATATGTCACAAATAAATCCTTCATATACGGAACAATAGCAAATCCCCCCTTCTGTAAAAGTGTTTTGTCAATTTTATCATCTTTCGAAAAAGCAACTGTAATACACTCTACCGTCCCTGTCCCGTCTACTCCCTGATGTTCATGAAACACTCCACTTCCAATAGCTGCCGCTATCTGATCATGACATCCTGACACGATTACCGGCTGATTCACAAATCCAAGTTCTTCTTTTATCTGAGAGCTCATGTTTCCAGCTTTCTCTCCTATGGGGACTACTTTCGACAGCATGGACTCGTCTATCCCTGCAGCATCTAAGATTTTGGTGTTCCATTTTAAAGAATAAATGTCAAATGCCATTGTCCTTGTTGCAAGTGAATAATCAATTTGTCTGATTCCGGTTAATTTATATACAATATAATCTTCAAACAGACATATATATTTCACTTTGCCCCAAATTTCCGGTTTATGTTTTTTCTGCCAACTCCATTTGCATACACTATACATTTTTCCTGGTACAATTCCTGTATGCTCATATATATAATCTTTATCAACAGTTGTGGTTATTTCATCGCATTCTTCCTGCCCATTTGGATCTGTAAAAAGATACGATTTGTCCAGAACTATTCCATCTTTATCGAGCAATACACTCGCTTCTCCAAACGATGTTACGCAAATTGCTTCTATCGTCCGAATTTGTCTGGTGATTTTTTTTATTACTGATTTTATTCCTTCCCAGACCACCTCAGCATCAATGGTGTGTTCTTCTTTTGTAATATGAATTCTGTATTCTTCATACTCCTCCATAAAGAAATTACCCTCATCATCATAGACTGAGCACTTGCACCCAGTTGTTCCTATATCGATCCCTGCTAGATACAACTTATCACTTCCTCTCCTGAACTTTGTACTCAGTATAATCAATCAAAGACGAAATAAATAGAATCACAGTTCGAAATAATAGTATTTTTGTTCGCTCTCTTTTCACTTTATAGTTTTATATATCTTTACTATTTAATGACTGCTCAATAACAAAAAATAAGTTTTAATCCCCTGCTACAAAAATAAAACTTGTAGGTACAAACAGCAGGAATTCATGCTGACATTGATCCAAAACAACAACCTGGGAATTTCGTATGTTGTTGAGCAGTCATTATTTACTTTTTTAACAGTAACAATAAAGTTATTTTGTTTGTTATATTGCTCATAATATAGTATAATTTTATTAAATTCCTTTATGGATCACTAATCCTTAGAAGCAGACTATGCTACGTTGGGCGCCAAAGTCTGTTTAACGTCTCTTACAGAAAGGGGAGTTTTTAAAATGATGAACCTGATCTATTCTTTTGATGAAATCAACAAAATTTTATTTGATTTTAACAAACTGACTAATTTCAGAATTGCATTGTTTGACAATAATTTTACAGAGTTTCTATCCTGTCCGACCAGGCTGTCCCGCTTTTGCAAAACTCTACGGGAAGATATAACATTAAATGAAAAGTGTCATCGTTGTGATTTCGAAAGTTTTGTAAAATGTACTAATGAAAGGAAAACAATAATCTATCAGTGCCATATGGGTATGACAGAAATTATTTCTCCTATTATTTCTTCTGATACTATTATCGGCTATGTTATGTGCGGACAATTTTTTTCGTCTGATTCCTTGTACAAAAAATGGGATAATCTTCTTCCTGTATTAAAAAAACAGAATGTCGATATTGAAACTTTACATACTTTACATAATAAATATACCTTGTTTTCAGCAGACATTCTTCCCTCTTTACAGCACTATCTTGAGATGATTGGAACTTACTTAAATGTAACTGGTCTTCTTAAAATGAATAAAAATAATCTTGCATATCAACTTGACAATTATATTCTAAAAAATATCAGCCAGCCGATTAATGTAGAAATGCTCTGTAAAGAATTTCATTATCAAAAGACTAACTTTTACAAAGTCACACACGAACTCTACGGCATTAGTATCATGAATCATGTTCGTAACTTAAAAATCCAGGTAGCCAAAAATTTATTATCATCTACAGATATCCCGATCAATCAAATTGCTGCCCAAATTGGAATGGATGATTACAATTACTTTACCAAACTATTTAAGCAATTAGAAAAATGTACCCCAAAAGAATTTAGAAGGAACTCTATTAAAAAGAATATTTCAATCTGATATTTGTTAATCTTCACAGTTTTACCATTAAATGCTTTGACTGATGCTCTCATATCAGCCAAAGGCATTCGTAATGTGTCCGTTCATTAACTTATCCAAGGAGGCCTATGCTCCGAAAGATTTTAGCACAGATGCAGCGATGTGAATGGATGCCTGAAGGCATAGGTGCCTTTCTTATTTGACTTAGGAGCCAGAATATCAGGTGTGGAGTGATTGTCAGGCCCGAAACTACGTAAGCAGACGTTACAATCGTGAAACATCTGATAGAATCCTGTCAGTCAAACAAGAATGTAGAAAAAGAAACACGGCATTGTACGGAAATCGGATTTATACTGAAGAATAATTTGAAATTTGTGTCCAGTTTTTGTTGACTAGTGCAAATCAGTTAATCTATTTCAAAACTGTCTGGGAAAAAATGTCCACTGTCATTCTCCCAAAAATTGCGTTTCAACCATGCTGTCAAACAATTGAAAATTTAGCAGTCTACAATGTCATATCCTATGGATTTCAGGATTTCCAAACTTTTCTGATAATTTTCATTTTTTATCAGAATGTAATCCGTATTGTAAGTAGACACCGCAAAATTGAAATGTTGTTGTTTGCTAAAACTGTGGCAATTTTAGACAATATTCCAATTAATGAAAAGTCTAAAGCACCTTGAATACAAAAAGCTTTCCAGCCGTCATTGCGCTGAATCACATTTGGTGGGATATTGCTTTGAATGATACTGTTACCATCATACTGACAGGAAAAGGTGGTAAAAGCCGTATTGTTCCAGTCATGAAACCAACCGGTGAATTATTGAAACAATATATGGAAGGTTCAGGTTTGACTTCGCCTGTATATGGACGCAATCCATTATTCACTAATCGTGGTAACAAACCACTGACAAGAGCTGGTGTGACATTGTTTTGAAAAAGTATGCAGCACAGGCTCAGGCAATGGGAGTAAAAGATATCTCTGATGAGATTACACCTCATTGGCTGAGACATAGCAAAGCAATGCATCTGCTTCAATCGGGTGTCAATCTTGTTTATATCAGAGATTTACTGGGTCATTCTGACATTTCAACAACTGAAATCTATGCACGGGCAGATGAAAAGATGAAACGGAAAGCTTTGATGGAGGCTTACAACAGCCCAGCATCTGATGAATTACCGACATGGAAAAAGGACAACGACCTTCTTGATTGGTTGAAATCGCTGTAAGGAGTTCTTCCGAATTATGCAAAGTCTAAAGAGCCCGTACACTTTATATAATCAACAAAGTGTGAGCTCCACTTTGCATAATAACTTACTTTTCATAACCTGTTCCACCCTTCTGATTGACAATCGCAATTACCTTGCATTTTTTCCATTATGGTTCCCTCCTCCTTTCTTAATTCGGTTACAAATAAACCGAATTTTTCATTACTTATCTGATACATATATCCACCTCCTGCACACATATTATAATGAGAGTGTGCATAAATTAATCGACCAGCAGTAGAATTGCAGAATATTAGCACATAATTCATCAAATAATCTCCCCATCATGATTATTTCTACAAAGTTATATTCGAATATTTTTTAAGCCATACTATGTAATAATTAAATCGGCAACTTATAACTATGACGGAAAAAACCAGCCTTCCGAAACTTGGAAAAGATCACTTGCTATAGAATTGTAATTTGCTTCTTTTTTGCCCCCTTATAAACACAAAAGCTGAACAAACAGGATTTTTCGTCCTACTTGTTCAGCTCTTATTCTACTACCTATAAATCAATTCTTTTAACACAATCTCTTCTGCTACATTCCAGATGTTATTTACAACTCCAACCCACGCCATCTGATCACGAGCTTTTAAATCCTCTGTGACGCCTTGTCTCTCCATCATCTGACGCACCAGAATATTCATTCTCTCCTGTGCTTCATCATCCACAGCATTCAGATGTTTTGTCAATCTGTCTTCCAACATATACAGAGAATACATTGCCGGACGATGCTCTTTCAGATACGTTTTCCGCAGCATTCCATATTTTCCATAATGCGGTTCTTCATCTGTACTGACAAGATTCGGATAGTAAATTCCGTCTGCTCCCAGTGTGTAGGTTCCACCCATTTTTTCAAATGTGCTTTTCATGTGTTATTCCTCCTTGAAATCAGCAATGTCCTTAGATCATCGCAAAATATTTCAGGGCAGCCTTGATAGCATCTTCTTTCTCTTTCGGACACTGTGGCACTTTTGGATTTTCTTTCTTTGGCAGATTATAGTTCTCTCCTACTTCGATTCCACATTTCCTTTTGATTTGAGAAATATATAAATTTGAAACCTTCAAGCCAAATTCTTTCAGCACATAATCTTTGATTTCCTGATAGGTCGCTTTCGTCTCTGCACTGGTTGCATCAAGTTCATCTAAGTCTAAGTCGATCTCTATCGTATCATCTGGTTTCTGTTGGGACAAAAGAACAACCGTCTCGACATGCACACTCTGCGGGAACTGATCCACACCTCTACACATCCTGATCTCATATCCATTCGCACACAGATACTTCAGATCTCTCGCCAATGTCGCACTGTCACAGCTTACATACACAACCTTCTCCGGCTGCATCTTCACGATCGTCTCCAGCAGTGTCTCGTCACAGCCCTTTCTCGGTGGATCCACTACGATCACGTCTGCATGAGCTGTCTCTCCGTTATGCTCTCGCTCATATTCTGCATAATATTCCGGCAGAACTTCTTCTGCTTCCCAACGAAAAATTCTGCGTTATCAATCGCATTGATCTTTGCATTCTCTTTTGCATCATCAATTGCCTGAGGCACAATCTCAACTCCGTAAACCTGTTTTGCCTTCTGAGCAAGGAAGAGGGAAATCGTTCCGATTCCGCAGTACAGATCCCACACGGTTTCATCACCTTTGAGGTCTGCATACTCAAGTGCAAGTCCGTATAGCTTCTCTGTCTGTACCGGATTCACCTGATAGAATGATAATGGAGAAATCTGATATTTTACATTTCCGATATAATCTGTAATATATCCCTGTCCCCAGAGAATTTCATAGGAATCTCCCATGATCACATTGTCTCTTCGTGTATTCGGGCTGATCGTGATACTTGTCATGCCTCAATCTGAATAAGCTTTTCAATCAGACGCTCTGCTTTCGGAAGTTTCTTTCCGTTGACCACAAGACAGACCATAATTTCTTTTGTCTTGAATCCATAGCGAATCAATGCATGCCGGATCAGACCTTTTCCAGTCTTCTCGTCATACGATTTGATCTTGTTTTCACGCATATATTGTAAAATGATCTCGAGAATCTCTTTGTTCTGCTCTACGCCAAGAGCGCAATCTGTGTTTGCAATAATATCATGTGTTCTTCCGGCATAGAATCCCGTGATCGGATTGCCTTCTTTATCCGTTCCGAACGGGAACTGTGCTTTATTACGATAACCAAACGGATGCTCCATTCCAACAACCGGCTGCATCACTGTATCGATCTGGTCTTTTGTGAACCCACCGATTCGTTCCAGATTGCCACGAATCTTCTGTCCTTAAACACAAGCTGACGATCATAAGACATTTCCTGGATCTGGCAGCCTCCGCATCTTCTGGCAAATGCACACTTTGGTTCTACGCGATATTCTGACGGTGTGATAACTTTCATCAATCTGGCATAGCCATAATTCTTCTTTGCCTTCATGACTTTCGCTTCAACCACATCACCGATCACTGCATCTTTGATAAAGAGCGTGTAGCCATCCACATGGCCAATTCCTTCCCCGCTCACTCCGATATCTGTTATTTCAACTGTTACAATATCATTCTTGTTCATTCTTTTCTCTCTTCTATTTTACTCTTAATTATACAAAGATGTTGGGTCAAAAGGTATTTTGACCCTATGATACACGGATTGCTTCGCATTTCATGCTCTCGCAATCCTAAAACACTCAAATCCGCTCATTTTTCTACGAAAAATGGCTACTTTTCGGTGTTTTGCGGGTCAATAAGTCATGCTTTTTCATGCAAGCAAGAAACGCATGACCTTTTGACCCTTGTACCATACAAATAGCCACTGCTCACATAGATTCTGCAAACAGTGACACTTGTTGTTCTCATTGTTAGATTTAATCCTCGGATGCTCTTCTTAAATTAGACTCAAACAGACGATTATATCCAAGCCATTCTGTTCCTGTTTTTCCTTTGAACAGTTCTGTCAATGTCTGAAGCTTTGCATCTGTTGAATCTGCCATATTCAATGCCACTGCCTCTGCCAGTGCCGGTTTCTTTGGAGAACCGTATTCCAGTTCACCGTGATGTGCCACGATACAATGCTTGAGTTCATGAGCAAGCTTCACCGGAAAGTCCGGGATAGAACGAATCGCATCATCAATCATCTCGACACCGATCACGATATGTCCGATCAGCTGTCCCTCATCTGTATAATCATTGTCCGGAAAATCAGAAAGTTCTTTCACTTTTCCAATATCATGGAGAATTGCAGAGCTAAGGAGCAGATCTCTATTCAAAATAGAGTAGCTTGTTGCGAAATAATCACACATACGAAGTTACACTGAGTGTATGCTCAAAGCAATCCTCCGGAAAATCCGTGATGTACTGTCTTCGCTGCGGAATGTGCCTTGAATTTTTTGATAAATGCTTCATCTTTTATATAGTAGAATTCCAACACCTGTCTTAAATATTTGTTAGAGATCTGACGAATATAAGCTGTCAGTTCCTCGTACATTCCGTCTACACTCTTATCTGTTGTCGGCATATAGTCTGCCGGATTGTATTCTCCCTCTTCCGCCTTTCTGATCTGACGGATGTTCAACTGAAGATTTCCGTTATAATTGATCACATCTCCAAAAACTTCGATAAAGTCCTTCTCATCATAATCTGCGATTCCCTGGGAGTTCGGATCCCATACTTTTCCATCCAATGTTCCTGTCTTATCCTGAAGGATCAGATTATCATACGGCTTTCCATTTCTTGTCTCTGCGGAACGTTTTCCTTTACAAAGATATACATTCCTGATTGTTTCTCCCTCGCATAATCCATCTATAAATCTCATTTTCTGCCTCTTTCACTTGTTATTCTTTACTTTCAATCGTAACATCAAATTTAATATCTACATATCCTTCAGATCCTCGGCGTTTCCCTTCCACTTTGATCTGATCTCCTACTTTCCATGTCAGCATCAGTTTACGGTAAGCACTCATGCTTACAATTTTCTCTCCATTCACAGAACAGATCACATCTCCACTCTGTATGCCCGCTGCCATTGCCGGTGAATCTGCTGCCACGTCAATCACATAGATTCCTGACGGCATGCCCTCTTCTTTCTGAATTCCACTTGTCACTGCTGTTCCTGACACACCGATATATGGTACACTTGCACCGTTCGCTAACAGCTGGATAACCAACTTCAGATCTGAGATCGCATAAGCATTTGCGGTACGTATTCCACGTTCTTTCCAGATATCAGAAGAAATCATTCCGATCACTTCTCCATCAAGATTGAATAAAATACCTGTTCCTTCGGATGCACTGCTCATATCGGTCGCAATCACACTATACTCTCCGTCGCGTCCGATTTCTTTATAGTTTGACGAACTGACAATTCCGTAACCGCTTCCTCCGGCATAACCGAAAATATTTCCCAGTGCGAATATAACATCACCCTGTTCTGTCAGATTCGAATTGCCAAGTGATGCTACACTTGAAGCACTCCATGTGGCATCTGAAAGGCTTTTTTTATCTACCGCAAATATTGCAAATCCACTATTTTTATCCTTTTTTTTCAGGCTTGCCTTATATTCTGATTTATCTGAAAATGTAACGCACCACTCTTTTGCATCTTCGCAGATCGAAGCATAGGACAAAATCAGTATCTCCGGTCCGTTATCCGCAACGATCACACCAGATACGCTCTCATCAATTCCGGTCGCTTCTGCATTCCAGTTCTCCTGTTCTGCCCCCTTCGCAACAGATACCACACTCTTCTTCGCTGTCAGTGCTTTCTCATATACTTTGGACATCATCTGTACATAACTGATCTCCTGCTGATTCTGCGCGTCATTCTGCTCTGTCGTGTCGTCACCTTCTGCTGAATCTTCCTCTGATTGATTGTCCTCCTGGATTGTCACAACTTGTGTCTTTTCAGGAAATAAATGCTGTGCAAGTGGGCGCAATGCAAAAAATCCCAAGCATGCAAAGCCTCCTAAAACCAGTCCGCATATTGCAATCTGGATGAGCTGTTTCATTCCTTGCTGTCTGCTGATCTTCTTTGGTTTTATCGTCTCTTCAAGAAATGCAAAAGATTCCTTTTTTTCTGACTGTTCTAAATTTTTCCCGTCAGGACCCTCTTCCGGAACCTGACCATTACTTTTCTTTTCTGACATTGACATGAACCTCATTCGTGACTGTTCACTTCCGTGTCAACTACAAAATCAACCGACACGGACATTTCCATTACTTAGTATAACTGATTCATATAGATTGTTCAATATCTATAAAAGCCTTTTATTTAATGAAATAATAAGGTACAATAAGACTCGGAAATAGTTATCGTTCACATGTCTTGTGAACAGCTACATGACAAAAAAATTAGTATTAAGTTGAATTAACAGAGGAAAATAAATGAATCAAAAAACATTATTTAAACTGGAATATGATAAGATCATTGCTCTTCTTGAAAAGGAAGCGACATCTTTCCGCGGAGGACAACTCTGCCGTCGTTTGAAGCCAATGACCGACCTGCATAAGATCAACACTTATCAGGAACAGACTGCTGCCGCTTATACACGAATCGTGCAAAAAGGACGTATCTCGTTTGGTGACGCTGCACCGGTTGAAGAATCCATGAAGCGTCTGGAGATTGGTGGCTCACTCAGCAGCACAGAACTTCTCCGTATTTCCCGCCTGCTTGTAAATGCAGCCAGGGTAAAGGCCTACGGAAGACATGATACACAAGAGGATGCTTGCGACTGCCTGGATGAATATTTTAACCTGCTTGAACCACTGACACCACTTTCAAATGAAATCGACCGCTGTATTATCGGCGAAGATGAATACAGTGATGATGCCAGTTCCACACTGAAGCAAATTCGTCGAAGCATTAATAACATCAATGACAAAGTACACGCCACTTTAACTACACTGGTCAACGGTTCCCTTCGCACTTATCTGCAGGATGCAATCATTACCATGCGTGGAGACCGCTATTGTGTACCTGTTAAAGCGGAATATCGTGGACAGGTACAGGGACTCATTCACGATCAGTCTTCAACAGGTTCTACTCTTTTTATTGAACCTATGGCAATCGTAAAACTGAACAATGACTTAAAAGAACTTTATGCAAAGGAACAGGAAGAGATTCAGGTAATTCTTGCGAATCTAAGTGAAGAAGCCGCACAATATATCGAGGAAATCCGTGTGGATTACCGTTCTCTGACGGATCTTGACTTCATTTTTGCACGAGGTGCTCTGGCAATGTCCATGCGCGCCAGCAGGCCGCTTCTGAATGAAGAGGGACGTATCCGTATCCGTGAGGGACGTCACCCACTGCTCGATCCGAAAAAAGTTGTTCCGATCACCGTGACGCTTGGGGAAGACTTCACACTGCTGATCATCACCGGACCAAATACCGGCGGTAAAACTGTTTCTTTGAAAACGGTCGGCTTGTTCTGTCTGATGGGACAGTCCGGACTTCACATTCCTGCCGGAGACCGCAGTGAACTGGCTGTATTTCATCAGATTTATGCAGATATCGGAGATGAACAGAGTATTGAGCAGAGCCTTAGTACATTCTCTTCTCATATGACCAATATTGTCTCTTTTCTTAAGAAAGTAGATGAACGTTCGCTGGTTCTCTTTGATGAACTTGGAGCCGGTACAGATCCGACGGAAGGTGCCGCACTTGCAATTTCTATTCTGTCCCATCTTCACCAGAGAGGAATCCGTACCATGCTACCACACATTACAGCGAGTTAAAAGTCTATGCACTTTCCACTCCGGGTGTGGAGAATGCCTGTTGTGAATTCGATGTAGAAAGTCTTCGTCCGACTTACCGTCTGCTGATTGGTATTCCTGGTAAAAGTAATGCATTTGCAATCTCCGGGAAGTTAGGTCTGCCGGATTATATTATTGAAGATGCAAAGAAACGGCTCAGTGAACAGGACGTTTCCTTTGAAGATCTTCTTACTGATCTTGAGACAAGCAAACGGACGATTGAAAAGGAACAGGAAGAAATCGCACGATTGAAGAAAGAAGCGGAAGACCTGAAAACCCAGGCGAAACAGCGCCAGGAGAAATTAGATGATCAGCGCGACCGCATTTTACGCGAGGCAAATGAAAAAGCAAACGCCATTCTGCGTGAAGCAAAAGAAGTTGCCGACAAGACGATCAAGGATTTCCGTAAATTCGGCAAGGAAAACATTTCTGCTGCAGAGATGGAAAAGGAACGTGAGAAGCTGCGTAAGAAGATCAAAGATACAGCATCTGCGTCTGCAATGAAAGCACAGAAACCAAAGAAAGAGCATAAAGCATCTGACTTCAAGCTCGGAGAATCCGTTAAAGTTCTCAGCATGAACCTGACAGGAACCGTAAGCTCTCTACCTGATGCCAAAGGGAATCTTACCGTACGTATGGGAATCCTCAGCTCCCAGGTCAACATCTCTGATCTGGAGATTATCGAGGAAGTCTCTCCGTATGCACCGAAGAAAATGAACCGTACTTCAAAAGGCAAAATTAAAATGGGAAAATCTCTTTCTGTCCGGCCTGAGATCAATCTGCTCGGACGTACTGTTGATGAAGCCGTTGCTGAGCTGGATAAATACCTGGATGACGCAATCCTCGCTCACCTAAATACTGTCCGTGTAGTTCACGGAAAGGGAACCGGAGCACTCAGAAAGGGAATTCATGAATATCTGCGTCGTCAGAAACATGTAAAATCCTATCACCTTGCCGAATTTGGTGAAGGTGACGCTGGTGTAACAATTGTAGAACTTGGCTAATTATTTTAAACAGTTAGCACTACCTTATCATGGTTAATGGGGGAAAAAGAATGTTTGGAAAACAGAAAATCCTAATCGTAGATGATGATGAGAATATCGCTGAACTGATTTCTCTTTATCTCACAAAAGAATGTTTTGATACAAAATTAGTATATGATGGAGAAGATGCGCTTGCAGCTTTTGACAGCTATCAACCAAATTTGATCCTTCTTGATCTGATGCTTCCGGGAATTGACGGGTATCAGGTTTGTCGTGAAATTCGTTCCAAAGCTGCCACACCGATCATCATGCTTTCGGCAAAAAGTGAAGTATTTGACAAAGTTCTCGGACTGGAACTCGGAGCAGATGATTATATCATGAAGCCATTTGACCCTAAGGAAATGGTTGCCCGCGTAAGAGCTGTCTTAAGAAGATATCAGGTTGGACAACAGAATGATACTTCTGTTGAAAAAACAAAATGTGCAGAGTTTGACGGATTGACGATCAATCTTACAAACTACTCTGTTGTGTGCGACGGACATCCTGTTGATATGCCGCCAAAAGAATTAGAACTCCTTTACTGTCTTGCTGCATCACCGAATCAGGTATTCACAAGAGAGCAGCTCTTAGACCGTATCTGGGGCTATGAATATATCGGAGACACTCGTACCGTTGATGTTCATATTAAACGTCTGCGCGAAAAAATTAAAGACCACCCTCACTGGAATATCAGTACTGTATGGGGAATTGGTTACAAATTTGAGACAAAATAGATTTAAATCATCGGTCCTGGATACTGTAAACAGCATCTGGTGACCGATGAGTACTTAGGGAGAAATTATGAAAGCAGTTCTGCATTTAAAATTTATTGTACTTTATATTATTTTCGGGTTTCTGTGTGTTTTCACAACGGCAACATTGACCACAGAACTGATCACCGAACGTCTGGAAAAAGATACTTCACAGACATTATACAGAGAAGCAACCATGATTGCAGATAATTATCTGCCTTCCTATTTTTCAAACGAATCTTCCAGCTGGGCTGTTCATTCTCAGTTATCTGCTATGAAGACGTATCTTAATTCTTCTCTGTGGTTTGTTGAAAAAGATGGTACAATGATCACCTCTGCCAACCTGAAGGATACTACTGCACCACAATCAGTCAATAATTTTGATCCGGCCGAAATCGGGAGCAACCAGTACATGATCGGAACCTATCATAATTATTTTCAGGAAGATATGATTACTGTAATGGCTCCTGTCACACAGGGATTTTATACAAAGGGATATCTGATCATTCACAGCCCTGTCTCTCTGATCAACGAAAGATGCCGCACGCTGATGGTTCCGGTTTATATTTCTCTTGGAGTTATTTTCCTGTTGTCCTTCATCTTCCTGCTCGGGTTTCATTTCTTCGTCCATCGTCCATTGTTGCTGATCACAGAAGCTGCGAAGCAATATGCCATGGGCAATCTGGATTACGAGATTCCGGTAAACAGGCATGATGAGATCGGATATTTATCCGCATCACTGAATTTTATGGCTGCACAACTGAAGGATTCTGATGATTATCAGAAAAAGATCGTAGCAAATGTATCCCACGATTTCCGTTCTCCGTTGACTTCAATCAGGGGTTATGTAGAAGCAATGGCAGACGGAACAATCCCACCAGAGCTTCATGAGAAATACTTAAATATCATTCTCTTCGAAACAGAACGACTGACTGACCTGACAACGGATCTTCTTACTTTGAACGAATTTGATACAAAAGAGCTCCTGCTCAATAAAACTTCCTTTGATATTCAGGAGATGATCAAACATACTGCCCAGTCTTTCGAGGGTGTCTGTACTCAGAAGCATATATCCATTAAGCTCTTTCTACTGTCTGAACAGATTGATGTAATGGCTGACCGACGCAAAATCCAACAGGTTCTTTATAATCTTCTGGATAATGCGATCAAATTCAGTGAGAATGACTCTTCTATTACAGTAGAAGTAACAACAAAAAATGACAAAGTCTTTGTTTCTGTAAAGGATCATGGAATCGGAATCTCAAGAAAGGAAATCAATAAGATTTGGGAGCGTTTCTACAAATCAGATCTTTCCCGTGGAAAAGATAAGAAAGGAACCGGACTTGGACTTTCGATCGTAAAAGAAATCATACAGGCTCACGATGAACATATCAATGTAATCAGTACGGAAGGGGTTGGCACCGAATTTATTTTTTCTTTAAGCAAAGCTTAAAGGACAACGTGAATAAAACAAAGAAAACATCAGGTTTTATACTTCATTCTGAAATTCAGAAATATAGAAGTAATAAAATCCTGATGTTTTTCTTTTGCCTGACAAGCTCTTTTCTTTTATGAAATTGTTCGATTTATTTTCAACTTATTCGTAAAGGAACGGTGTTATCGTATCGTCATTCATATTGTCTGCTGTCACCCACACATATCCTGTGTTGACCTCAGCTTCATTTCCAATCTCAAGAACTGTACGTGCCGCTGCAACTACTGTCGCATATCCCATTCCAAAAGGATTCTGCACAATAAGTCCATCCACCTTTCCATCTTTCAATGCATTGACCTGCTCTTTTCCTGCATCAAACCCTACTAATGTAATATGTTTTTCTGAATCAAACTGATCCAGCGTCCTAATTGCAAGCTGGGTTACTGTCTCGTTCGTAGCAATACATCCCTTTAAATCAGGATGTTTCTCCATATAATATTGAATTGCATCTTCATCACTCATCTTTGCCGCGCCATCGTTGACCTGCTGCATCTTCTCGGACAATTCATTGTCCGCTTCCTGTGCTGTCTCATTCGCACTTTCGTCTGCTGATGAAGAAGCCGCATTCGATGCTGCATCTGCAATTGTCTCGGAAGCATCACCTGTTCCTGTTGTCTCTTCCTTCTTTTCTCCTGCTTCTGCAGCTGCCAGTTCTTCTGGTGTTACCCCTACCTGTTCAGCCACAATCTGTTTCTTCAACATTTCCAGCTGATCCAGATAAATTGTCTCTGTAACAGTCACATTCGGATGATTTGCTGCAAGTTCATTTTTGATTTCTGCCTCACGCTCTTTCGCCGTATCTGATACTGTATCATGCACAAGCAGCAGAATTTCTCCACTGTCACCGATCTTCTCACAGAAATTCTTTGTTCCTGTTGTTACCGCTTCTATATTATTCGTTTTGCAAGTACTTTGGATATTCTGATAGCTGTTTCCCGAATCAAATGCTACGATCGGAATTCCATTCTCAATCGCAAGATCAAACTGGACGGAGCATGCGCTTGCATCTACACTGGAAATTGCGATCACATCCGGATAACGTGCAAGCTCTTCATCCAGAATATTCACCTGCTGATCGATATTATCATTCTCATCCGGTGCACTGTATAATACTTTTACCTTATCATTTCCTGAATAGCCCAGTGCTGTATTCAAGTCCGTTGCTGCCTGCTCTACCCCTGCCTTTACCTGATTCCAATATGGTGTTGAAGATGCCCTTCCGATTACAGAAATATAAGTTCCAGGTTCCAGATCTAGATTGTCTACCGATGCATATGCAGAAGATTTGATTGCATCCAGATTCGCCTGATATACCGGTGTTTCTGTCTTATCTCCTGTAAAAACCGGATCATCTGCTTTCTTTCCGCAGCCGGCTGCAAGTACCGTCATACAAAGTGCTGCCGCAATCGCTGCTCTTACATTTCGTTTCCGCATAACCTTCTCCTTCTTTTCATTTACACAATTTTATCTCTATGTTTTCTACTTTTTAACTCTCAATCCATTATGATACACGAATCCTTGAAAAATGGAAGAGATAATTTCTTAAAATCTCGTGAATTTTTGTTTTTTACTAATTTAGGATAGAAATCTTCTATTTTCCACGTTTACAAGTTCTATAAGACTAACTTATAAATTACTCAAATAAATACATCAGGAACTCTTGTATATTTCCCCATCTTGTATTAAAATGAGGATAACGAAAAGGGAAAAACCTATCGTAATCCAAAAAAGGAGGTACATACAATGGCACACGTAATTAGTGATGAATGTGTAAGCTGTGGTACTTGCGAAGGCGAATGTCCAGTAGGCGCTATTTCTGAAGGAGATGGCAAATATGAGATCGATGCTGATGCTTGTGTAGATTGCGGAGCTTGTGAGGCTGCTTGTCCTACAGGCGCTATCTCTGAAGCATAATTTATAAGCGCTAAGTGATCACAAAACGCAGAAGTCCTGCCCATCTGATTGATTCAGATGCGGCAGGATTTCTTTTTTTACAACTTTTTCTCTTGTATTCCATACCTTTCTTCAATTACCATTTTTTGCCATAATTTGACGAACGATTAGCACTCCTTTCATAATTTCTCTATGCTATAATAAATGTAGCGAAATCAGAACAGTAATCGCAATGATTCTGACAGGAGGATAGAAAATCAATGGGTGAAACCAGATTTATGATCTCTGAAGCTGCCAAGAAAGTTCAGGTAGAATCCCATGTCTTAAGATACTGGGAAGAGGAACTTCATATTCCGATCGGCCGCACAGAGATGGGACATCGATATTATACCCAGGATGATATCCAGCTCTTTTGCTGTATTAAAAAACTTAAGAATGAAGGGGTTCTGCTTCGAGATCTGAAGCCATTGATCCCAGAGTTGAAATCTACACGTCAGATAATGAGACACACTGAAAACAAGGACAAGAATGCCCTTACCAAAACACCCGCACCTGACCTGACATCTGAGTGCAAACCGGCCACTACCACTACTCCGGTCGAAGTCATCACAAAGACCCAGCTGGAACATGTACGTTCACTCATCGGAGAAGTGCTGACTGAAGTCGTTACTGAAAATAACAAAGCATTAGAAAAAGAAATCAGCACTCAGGTCACCGCAGATGTCATACGTGAGATGGATTTTCTTTTCCAGGCGAAAGAACGGCAGGAAGAAGAACATTTCCGTAAACTGGACAGCCTGATTCGCCAGCAACAGGCGACCCGAAGAGAAAGTGTGAAGAATAGTCCGGTACTGAGATTCAAAAAAAGATTTACATAGCATTTCTGCGATTTCTAATTGCACACTGCACATACCGGTAGATTTATTGGATTTGTATACCGAAAAAAGACAGGCGCTCTCCAACAAGTGCCTGTCCTTTTCTTTTTTATATCTCCTGGTCCTGCTGACGCAGCTCGTTTCCAAAGCGAGTGTACTGTGGCATCCACGCAAGACGCACGGTACCGATCGGGCCGTTTCTCTGTTTTGCGATAATAATTTCTGCAATGTTCTTATCTTCCGTGTCAGGATTATAATAATCATCACGATAGATAAACATACAGACATCGGCATCCTGCTCGATTGCTCCGGACTCTCGGAGGTCTGAAAGCATCGGACGCTTATCTGTTCTCTGCTCAACCGCACGGCTCAGCTGTGACAGTGCAAGCACCGGCACATTCAATTCTCTGGCAAGACCTTTCAAAGAACGTGAGATCTCAGAAATCTCCTGCTGACGGCTCTCATTCTTTCTTGAATTGCTTCCGCTCATCAACTGTAAGTAGTCGATAATGATCAGGTCAAGTCCCATCTCCAGCTTGTATTTTCTACACTTTGAGCGCATCTCTGAAATCGTAATACCTGACGTATCATCAATGATCATTCTTGATGATCCTATTGTTCCGGCTCCTTCGATCAACTTCTCCCAATCCGTATCTGACAGATTACCGGTTCTTAATATCTGTGCATCCACATGAGACTCCAATGAGAACAGACGGTTTACCAACTGCTCTTTGGACATCTCGAGACTGAAGATTGCTACTGCTTTATTCTGACGAAATGCCACATGCTGTGCGATATTCAATACAAACGCTGTCTTACCCATGGAAGGACGGGCTGCGATCAGTACAAGGTCTGAGCGCTGCAGACCGGACAACTTATAATCAAGATCAATGAATCCTGTCGGAATTCCTGTTACTGTTCCTTTTGTCTTAGACGCACGCTCGATTACATCCAATGCATTGAGTACAACCTGCTTGATCGGTACATACTCTTCTGAATTTCCAGTCTCTGCAAGTGCAAAAACCTGCTTCTGTGCATCTTCCAGAATCTCCTCTAACGGCTGATTCTGCAGATAACAGGCATTTGCCGTCTCTTCATTTACTTTGATCAGGCGACGCATGATTGATTTTTCACGTACAATTTCAGCATAGCTCTTGATATTCGCAGAAGTCTGTGTTCCCATCAGCAAATCTCTTGCAAACTCCATGCTACTGATCTCTGGCGGGACATCCTTTTCTTTCAGATATTCCTGCAAGGTGATCAGATCGACCGGTTTTCCCGCATGAAACAGTTCCACCATAGAATTAAACAAGATTCCATATGCTGTCTGATAAAAATCATCCCCTGATAATATCTCGGAGGCCACCGTGATGGCCTCCTTGTTCATCAGCATCGCACCGAGCACTGCCTGCTCTGCCTCCGCACTGTGCGGAGGAATTCGTTTCATTGCTGCTTCCATATCCATAAAGATTTCGTCTCCTTATGCTTCTTCCTGTACAACTACTTTCAGTTCTGCTGTAACCTGTGGATGAAGCTTTACAGACACGTTGTGTGTTCCGAGTGTCTTGATCGCTTCTTTTAACTGGATCTTCTTTTTATCAACATTAAGATTCAACTGTGCTTTTACTTCCTCTGCAATCTCTTTGCTTGATACAGAACCGAAAGTTCTTCCACCTTCTCCAACTTTGATGTGTGTTACAATTTTAGCTTCTGCGATCTTAGCTGCAAGTTCTTTCGCGGCCTCCAGGTTCTCCTCCGCAACTTTTTTCTCGTTATTCTTCTGAAGCTTCAGATCATTCAGATTCTTTCCTGTTGCTTCCAGTCCAAGCTTCTTTGGAAGGATAAAGTTTCTTGCATATCCATCATTTACGTTTACGATCTCTCCTTTTTTTCCAAGAGATTTTACATCCTGTAATAAAATAACTTTCATTGTCAAATATCTCCTTCTTCTATCATTTTATCAATGGTCTCTTTTAATGCACTGACTGCTTCATGCATATTCGTGTGGTCAAACTGTGCTCCCGCAGAATTAATATGACCGCCTCCACCGAGCTTCTCCGCGATAATCTGAACATTCACTTCATCAATGGAACGCGCACTCATATAAATCTTATTTTCATATTCTGTCAATACAAAAGAAGCCTTTATTCCGCTAATATCCAGCAATTCATTCGCCGCTTGTGCTGCAAGCACTGTAGGACTGTCAATATCGCTTGGACATACTGCAATCGCATACTCCTTACGATAAACTTCTGCATTGCGGACTGCCTCAGCCTTTGCCTGATAAGATGCCATATCATCACGGAACATCTTGCGTACCCGTGTAATATCTGCACCGCATCTTCTCAAAAATGCTGCTGCTTCAAAGGTTCTCACACCTGTACGGTTCATAAAGTTTCTCGTATCGATCATAATTCCAGCATACATGCACTCTGCTTCAAGTGCCGGGAATTTGATGTCATCTACCATATACTGTAGAACTTCTGCGATCATCTCGCAAGTGGAAGAAGAATACGGCTCCACATAAGAAAGTACCGCGTTCTCAATAATATTACTACTCTGCCTGTGATGATCCAGCACTGCAATCATCTTTGATTTCTTCAAGAGTTCCGGACACTCTGTCATCTGTGGCTTGTTCGTATCTACTACAATGACCATCGCATTGTCATCCACATAATCCAATGCCTGTTCTGACGTAATAAAAATATCATCCTCATATGCAGGGCTCTCCAGAATCTCATCATACAACGGACGAACAGATCCTGTAACTTCATTGATCACAATATGTGCCTTTTTCTCCAGACTTACTGCAGCACGGTAAATACCCATACATGCACCAAAAGAATCCGGATCAGCAATCTTATGACCCATAACAATAACTTTGTCTCTGGTCACAATAAACTCTCGAAGTGCCTCAGCCTTAACACGCGCCTTCACTCGTGTATTCTTCGCTGTCTGCTCCTTCTTACCACCAAAATAAGTAATTCCGTTGCAGTCCTTAATAACTGCCTGATCCCCACCTCTGGCAAGTGCAAGGTCGATTGCCACACGCGCATACTGGTAACTCAATGCATACGTTGCCGTATTCAATCCCAAACCAATACTCAGTGTTGCTGATCTTGAATTACCGATATTAACCTGTTTTACCTCTTCCAGAAGGGAAAACTTGTCTTCTTTCAGCTTTTTATAAGCATCCTTTCGAAGTACGATAAAGTATTTATCCTTCTCCAGTTTCTTTACGATACCATCTACATCTCCGATATACTTATTGATCTTACGGTCGATCAATGCCACAAGAAGGGATTGTCTGACTTCCTCAACACTCTCCATAACTTCATCATAGTTATCAATATAAATCAATCCGGCAATCATTCGCTGATCTTCGTTCTCTCGGATGTAGGCATTCAGTTCTGTTACATCTCTTAAAGAAACTGCAACAAAATATTCCTGCTCTTCCGGAATCTGAAGCAACTCTTCTTTCTCACTGAATCCCTCCAATGATACTTTTCGAAGCTCTGCCTGATAACTTCTTTCACGATAGGTTACTTCCAATTCTACATGATCCACATCATTTTTTGGAAATACACCCGGATGTAATTCTGGAATCATACGGTTCAGATAACGTTCTTTTCTCTGACCCTCTGTCAGATTCAAAAAGCAATCATTCTTCCACAGAATCCTCCCATCCTCCAGCGCAATCGCATAGGGAATTGCCAGTTCTTTGAGCAGTCGGTTTTCAATACCTTTGTACTGTACTGAAAACTGGATCAGATCTGCCAGGATCAAAGATCTGTTATAGAAATACAGCGAAAAAGCGATTCCTACATATATAATTATGATCACTGACATCAAAAGTCCGGCTTTCTTGTCCACCATGTACATCCATACATCCATGCCAATCAAGAGAAGTGTCATGATCAGCGGCCATCGCATGTACATTCTGAGCTGTCCCTTCAGCTGCATTTTATTCCTTTTCATAACTAATACCTCACCTGGGACTACTATCAATCACCATCATCTGTGACTAATTACAATATAGCTAATCTATTATAGCATCTTTTCCCCTAAGATGCTATAGGTTGTATTATGCAAAAAAACACGCAAAAATGAATTAGAAAAAGCAAAAAGATCGAATTTCTGAATTTCTCCAAAAATTCGATCTTGCTATTAGCTAATTATCTCAATTAGTCCTGAACGTAAGGCATAAGAGAAATGTGTCTAGCTCTCTTGATTGCTACTGTAAGAGCTCTCTGGTGCTTAGCACAGTTTCCTGTAATTCTTCTAGGAAGAATTTTTCCTCTTTCAGAAACATATTTTTTTAATTTTGCAACGTCCTTGTAATCGATTTCGTTGTTCTCTTTACCACAGAACACGCAAACTTTTTTTCTTCTACGAGCTGGGCCTCTTCTTTTGAATCCACCTCTGGTCTGCTTCCTTTTTCGTAAGCCATGATGGTTATCTCCTTTCCGACTTAGTTAAACGGTAACTCCTCATCGATACCATCCGGGATATTCATGAAGCCATCACCTGCATCTGCGCTAGGTGCCGGACTCGGTGCAGACTGACGCTGGAAACTTGCTCTGTTAGCTTCTGCCTCGGCTCTGCTCTCTGCAAACTCCTGCTCTTCCACGATCACTTCTGTTGTGTATACTTTCACACCATCTTTGTTCGTGTAGCTTCCTGTCTGGATACGTCCGGAAATTGAGACACGCATTCCCTGATGGAAATACTTCTCAGCAAACTCTGCGGAACGTCCGAATATAACACACGGAATAAAATCCGCTGTCGGCTCACCGTCTCTTCTGAATCTGCGATCTACAGCAAGTGTATATCTTGCAACCGCTGTAGCATTGTCTCCCTGTGAATATCTCACTTCTGGGTCTCTTGTTAACCGTCCTACTAAAACTACTTTATTCATATATACCTCTTTCCGCTTATGCTTCCTGTTTCACGCATAAATATCTGAGTACATTGTCCATAATGCGGATACGCTGCTCTACTTCAGCTGGAACTGTACTTTCAGCCTCGAAGTGGATGAAGTAATAAAATCCTTCTTTCATTTTCTGGATCTCGTAAGCGAATCTTCTCTTGCCCCACTCATCAACGTCTGTTACATTACCGCCGAAACGAGTGATCATGCTTTCACTTTCTCGATTACTTCTGCTCTTGCTTCGTCTTCGAGTTTTGCGCTTACAACAACAGCTAATTCATACTTATTCATCTTATTTTACCTCCTTATGGTCTCTTGGCCCCCGGTTCCTCCCGGGAACAAGGAAATTGAATGACTGATTGGAATTGTTCCATCAGCATGTCACAGTTTCTTATAATACCATAAAGAATTTGTTGTTTCAAGCCTTTTTTGTAATTTGTCTTGTATTTTTTTCTACCAATTTCTTGGCACCATGATCTGGTGCCCGCAGCCCATACATTTGAGACGAAAATCCGCTCCGACCCGGAGAATCTCCCACTCCTGACTTCCGCATGGATGCGGTTTCTTCATCTTAATAATGTCGCCTACATCAAATCTGTCTGCCATTCTAATTTTCTCCTCCGTCTGTCGCCGTCAATACTCCCTGCAAAAGGAATCTCTCATCTTCTTTTACATTGGTACAAGTTGAAAGACTGACAATCTGAGACTGCGCATTCACTTCTGTTCCTGTGTCATATGCTGAATCTTCTTTACACATTTTCAAATAACTCTCAAACGCTTCGTCTGTCGCATAAGTCAGATTATACTGATCTGAAGTATCCTTCACAACAGCTGCTGAAAACACGGTATAAGTCCTTGTTTTTCCATCCGGTGTATAAATATAGAAATTCGGATGTTCTTTATAGAAAGATTCTTCCTCATACTCTTTCAGCTGCGAAAACATCTCTCCGCCTATTTTCATATTATGACCATAAATCATTGTATTCTTGTCTGAGAAATCACTTGTATTTCTCATGTCCATGAAAATCGCACCAAGCTTATTATCACTTTCCGTAAATGTCTTTGTAAGGTATTCCTTATTATCCGCACTTTTCACAACCGGATAACTAATGATCGACGGTTCATCAAAACGGATCCATGCAACAGTATCCGGATTTTCCTGCAAGAGTACATCAAAATCCACCTTAAATCGAGCTTCCGAGGTGTCCTCTGAATCCTTCGTAGTCTCTATCGTAATTGCTTTATCTTTGAGTTTGTCGTACTCTTTTCCACCGGAATAGTACGGTATCAGCATTTTAACCAACTGAAAAAGTGAAAATGCAAAAACACAGATTGCCACGATCAAAATCGTCGTTGTTACTACATCAAATGCAACACGTTTTTTCTTTCGCCCGCCTCTTCTCTCTGCCTGCCGTTTTGCCCCTCTGCGGCGTACCGGCTTTTTTACGTTTCTTCCCATTTGTTTTCCCCCACTTATTCTATTCTCTAAAAGCCAAGATTCTCGTCTACAAGGATAATTTTAAAGCGCCCCTTTTGACGACTGAATCTTGTCATCAATATCTGACAGCAGATACATTCCGGACTCTTACAGTCAAAGCAGCTTCCAGCCTTGGAACATGGTGTATCAATTCCAAAACGCTGTGCATTTACAGGTGCAGCTTCATTTCTCGCCCTGCTCATTGCATCTTCCTGTGTCTTTACAACTTTGTTCATGCCAACAATTAAAAGTACATTCTTGGGTCCAAATGCATATGCTGCCACACGGTTTGCATTTCCGTCAATATTAATGAAGACACCGTCCTCACTCATCGCATTCACGCTTCCGAGGAACCAGTCGCAGGAAAAAGCTGCTCTCGCGATTTTCTGTTTCTCTTCCTGTGTAGATGCTTTATCTCTGTCACAGAAATTATAATTTCCGGAACAGATTGCATCAATCAATCCACACTCACGAACAGAAGAGGAACCTCCCATATTAATCGTGCTTCCTTCCGGAATCCACTCCAGTGCTTTCTTCACTGCTTCTTCCTTTGTCTCAGCATAATAAGCATCCATATTTCTGGATTCAAGCGCTTTCACCACACGTTCTCCAAGTACTTTGTTTCTTTTCTGTCTTGCATCCATCTTAATTGCCTCGCTTTCATTTTGTGTTATCAACATACAGTTTCATTTTTTGAAAAGTTATTCACAATTTGAGTAACTGTTCAGAGCCAAGCAAATTTCAAAAAACAGGTGTAAAATGCTTGCATTTTTAAGACTGTTTTTGAAATTTTATTTGGCGGATACGCCACACCTCCAAAATGCATAGCATTTTGAGGTTGGCTCTGAACAGTTAGCAATTTGAATTAGTTATCCCCTGCTTTTTCAACAGTTCATGAATGGTATATGCCACCCCTAAGTCTTCATTTGACTTTGTAACATATTTTGAAACCTGCTTCACTTCATCATCTGCATTTTCCATCGCAACAGTTGCGCCAAAATCCATAGACAACATAGAGTAATCATTCAGGCTGTCACCAAATACCATCACTTCATCTTTTGTATAACCTAAAGATTCAATATATTCCTGAATCGCAGGTCCTTTCTCCGCTCCTTTTACCGTGATTTCCAGATTATTATAGAAGGAAGACGCAACTGCGAGCTCCGGATTCTGCATCAGTCTGCGCTTGATCTTATCAAGCATCTCCAGATCGCCTGTAAAAAGGAAAATCTTATGGATTATAATTCCCTGTTTCTCTAATTCGTCCACAGAATCGATTCGTCTTGAACTTGCCTTCACTCGCTTATAAAGTTCTGACTGCTCTATTTGGTCTCTGCACTCAGATAAATGGAACAACTGAATCTGACGAACAATACTCTCCTCTACTTCCTCCGGTGTTCCCACACGATACTCATAAGGTCCGGCACAATACAATACCGAGATTGGATATTCTTCCAATACCTTTGCCACCTCATTGCAGACCTCATATGTAAATCCTATGCTTTTTAGAATTTCACCCTTTGGGTTGCGTACCTCTGCGCCTGAGCCCACAATAAAATCACAGCCAAGATCCAGATCTTTTAATTCTTCCATTGCTCCATTATAACTTCTTCCGGTTGCTATCATAAAGCGGATTCCCGCCGCCTGTGCTTCACGGATCGCTTCTACTGTCTCCGGTGCTACTTTATGATTGTCTCCAAGAAGTGTTCCATCCATATCACTTGCTATTACTTTGATCATAATCCGCTTTCTCCTGTTAAAATTGTTACTGTTTTTACCTTTGTCTATGAGTATAACTGTTTTTTTCAAGCTGTGCAAGACACGTCTGTTGAAGTTAATCTATTGTTTTTAAAACCTTTACTGCTTTCACGATTTCTTCTTCCGAAGTCTGCCAGAGCGCATAATCTCCACGCTCTGACAATCCAAGTCCTATTCCTTCTTTTCTATATTTCATCGCACTGTCCACTACGATTTTTCCAGACATATGATAAGAAGTAATTCCAGTATATGGAAGAAGCTTTTCTATTGATTCTGCACCAATCCCACTTGCGGCAAGGATTTCTATTCTTCCTGCGCTTTTTTCCTGAAGTGCTTTCAGCATCTCTCTTCCTTCCCATGCTGTTTCCTTCTGTCCACTTGTCAGAATCGTATCAAATCCAAGTTCAATGGCTTCTTCGAGTGCTTTCATCGGATCTATGCAGACATCAAATGCACGGTGAAGCGCTTTCTCTTTATTTCCTGCTGCCTTAATAAGCTCTGCCATATGCTCTGTATCCAACGTACCATCCGGATTGAGCATTCCGATGACAACTCCATCAGCTCCCATCTCACAGTACATCTGAACTTCCTCTTTTAGCTGTTCAAACTCATACTGGTCATAACAATAATCTCCATATCTTGGACGAAGAAGAACTCTTGTCTTGATATTCGTATATTTTTTTACAAGATCAAATAATGCTTTTCCCGGAGTAAGTCCTCCGATCACAAGATTACTACAAAGCTCGATTCGGTCTGCGCCACCTTTCTGCGCATTGATCGCTGATTGTACACAATCTGTGCATGCTTCTAATATTGTTGTTTTCATCTGTTCTGTTTTCCTTCAATAATTAAGAATTTGTAACTGTTCAGAGCCAAGCAAAATTTCAAAAAAAGGTGTAAAATGCTTGCATTTTTTAGACTGTTTTTGAAATTTTATTTGGCGGATACGCCACACCTCCGAAATGCATAGCATTTTGGAGGTTGGCTCTGAATAGTTACAAGAATTTTATATATTAGAAGAAGCTGCCGTTGGCAGCTTCTTCATGGTTCTTATCGTTTACTAAGAAGTCTCTCTGGACACAAGCTGCTATTAAGCGTTAACCGTATGTCAGTTAAGGACCTCTTACAGGCATTTTACAGGTACTTTGCTGCCTCTTCGTCACAGATCACTGTTACATGTGGATGGAACTGTAAGATACTTCCAGGTACCTTTGGTGTAACCGGTCCGTTTACTACTTCTTTCAGGATCTCTGCTTTATTCTCTCCGTTTACAAGAAGTACGATCTTCTTTGCACGCATAATTGTTCCGATCCCCATAGAAACAGCTTTTCTCGGCACATCTTCTTTCTTCTCAAAGAAACGCTTATTCGCTTCAATTGTGCTGTCTGTCAGGTCGATCTCACCTGTTACTTTTGTAAACTCATCTGCCGGCTCGTTGAATCCGATATGTCCATTGCATCCAAGTCCAAGCAGCTGGATTTCTACCTGTCCTGTCTTTGCCATCAGCTCTTCATATGCTTTTCCTGACTCTCCAGCTTCAAATCCAACCCCATCCGGTACATGTACATTCTCTTTGTTGATATTTACATGATCGAAAAGATTGTCATTCATGAAATAATGATAGCTCTGATCATGCTCCGGTGCCAGCCCGATATACTCATCCAGGTTGAATGTAGTAACCTGAGAGAAATCAAGATCTCCCGCCTCATACATCTTAACAAGCTCTTTGTACAGACCAACCGGTGTAGATCCTGTTGCCATTCCAAGGATTGTCTTTGGATTCTCCATAATCTCTGCTGCAAACAATGTTGCCGCTGCCTTGCTCATCTCTTCATAATTCTTCTTTACAATTACTTCCATGTTTAATACCCTCTCATTTCATTATATTTATATCGAGTGCTTTGGAAGCCACCCCATATTTTCATAGATCAAATCTATTTGCTTCCTGCTTCAGTAAATATATTTTATAACTTCTTATTCCTTATGCGAGTTTACCATAGCTGATTGTCTGTACTAAATCAAACGCATCATTTAATACAACCATATCTGCATCTTTTCCAACTGCGATTGCACCCTTGGTCTCAAGTCCAAATTCCTTCGCCTGGTTTCCGGATGTCATCTTAACCGCTTCTTCAACAGTAGCTCCTGTAAATTCCATAACATTTTTAAATGCCTGAATGTATGTAAGGATACTTCCTGCGATCGTTCCGTCTTTCAGTTTTGCCATACCATCTTTTACGATTACGACCTGTCCGCCCAATTCGCTCTTTCCTTCCGGCATTCCTTTCGCACGCATAGAGTCTGTGATCAGCTCGATTCCATCATACCCTCTTACTTTGCATGCGAGTTTCACCATATCCGGTACAATATGCTTTCCGTCACAGATTAGCTCTGCGTGTATCCCTTCTGCCAGCATACCATATCCTGTTACCCCCGGCTCTCTGTGATTCAGTCCTCGCTGTGCATTGTAAAGATGAGTCACATGTGTTGCTCCGCTTGCATTCAATTCCCCGTATAATGCATTCGAATGTCCTGCGCTTAAGACAACTCCATTTTCCTTGCACCATATCTCAAATGACGGATCAGCCTCTTCTGGTGCATAAGTAACAATACGGATCAGTCCACCACTGATCTCATTCCATTTTTCCAGTGTGTTTTCATCTGGTTTCTTAATATAAGAAGGATCTTGTGCTCCCTTAAACACAGTTGAGATAAATGGTCCCTCTACGTGGATTCCTTTGATCACCGGGTTCTTCTGTGCCGCATCATGAATATTCTGCATTGCTTTCTCGATGTTCTCATAGGTCTGAGTCATAGTTGTACAGAAGTAAGTTGTGATTCCCTCCTGCTTTGTCATCTGCTTAACCATCTCATCAATCTCATCCGGTGTAGCATCCATATTATCTTTTCCATAACCACCATGGCTATGAATATCGATAAATCCCGGAACCACCATCGTTCCAGCACAGTTCACCTCAAGATCATCTTCTTTCGGCTCAAATCCTGTCATATCTCCGACTTCTTCAATCTTCTCATCGAAGCGGATATAACCATTTTCAATCATACCATCCCCTGTATAGATCTTCTTTTCTTTGATCAGTTTCATGCTGTTCTACCTCGTTTTCTATTTTTTAGAACACAACTCTTACTTTTCTATTATCTCACAATACCACGCGATATTCCATCAATATTTCGTGATTTTTACATAATTTGTTAAAAAATAATCTGTTCGCTTTAACTAACCGCAAAACATGAAAAATACCGGGCAACAACGTATTTTCCTCAAACTATTGACAATATCCGTCCAATTGCGGTAAATTAAATGTTATTGTGGGTTAAAAACGCCTTCAGTTATGATTTTGATACCTATGGATTGTATAAATGCTATGCCTTCTTACAATCCTGCCCGATATCATCATATAAAATAATATAAGGAAAGGATAAAAGAATATGAATTGGGAAATCATTACTTTTATTGCGTATTTCGCCATTTTGCTTGGCGTAGCGTTAGTATTTTACTTTAACGGTACCAATAAGAACTCCGAGGACTTCTTCCTTGGTGGAAGATCCATGGGACCTTGGGTAACAGCACTGTCCGCACAGGCATCCGATATGTCTGCATGGCTGCTGATGGGGCTTCCGGGATCGATCTTAGCTTTCGGTTTCGGACAGATGTGGATTGGTATTGGTCTTGCATTAGGTACAGCTGCCAACTGGATTCTGTGCGCAAAACGTCTGCGTACATTCTCTAAAGCTGCAGATGATGCGATCACATTACCACAGTATCTGACAAATCGTTTTGCAACAGACTCCAGATCACTGCAGTTGACATGTGCACTGATCTTCCTGTTTGCATATACCATTTATGTAGCATCTGCACTGGTAGCCGGTACTTCCGTATTTACAACTTTGTTCCCAACAGTTTCTCCTAAGATTGCTATGTTCGCATTCTTGCTGATCATTGTTGCCTACACTTTCTTTGGTGGCTTTACTGCTGTTTGCTGGACAGACTTCTTCCAGGGATTACTGATGATGCTTGCACTGATGCTTGTACCTCTTGTAGTCTGTATCGGTCACAGTGATCTGTTGGATCCTACTGCTCTTACTACGGTATATGAGTATACTGATGCCGCTACAGGCGCTGTAACACAGTGTGCTTTCGGAGGCGGTATCTTTGATGCCAGCTGGCAGGATATTGTCAGCGGACTTGGATGGGGATTAGGATACTTCGGTATGCCACATATCCTGGTACGTTTTATGTCTATCGAGAAACCATCCATGATCAAGAAATCTTCTATCGTAGCTATCGTATGGGTAATCATCTCACTGTTCTCTGCTGTTTTGATTGCTTACTTTGGAAGAATGGTTATGGGTGCGGAACTGCTTACTCAGGGAAATCAGAAACTTGTTTTCATTGCTATGGCCAGAAAGTTCTTCCCTGCCGGCATCTGTGGACTTCTGCTTGCAGCGATCATTGCCGCTTCAATCTCCACAGCAGATTCCCAGCTGTTGGTAGCATCCAGCTCCTTCACAGCGGATCTGTACAAGCCTTTCTTCAGAAAAAATGCTTCTGAAAAAGAGACACTGATGGTTGGACGTATCCTCGTACTGATCCTCTCCCTGATTGCTTTCGGTATCGCGAACTCCAAGGGAAGCGGTGCTCAGGCTATTATGGATATGGTTGAAAATGCATGGGGCGCTTTCGGTGCTTCCTTCGGACCTACAATCCTGCTGTCTCTGTTCTGGAAACGCTTTAACTACCAGGGCGCTGTAGCAGGTGTAATCTCCGGATTCGTTGTAGATCTTGGATGGCTGCTGACAGGAATGACAGATGCCACAGGTATCTTCGAGATCATCCCTGGATTCTTCGCAAGTCTTTTGATTGCTGTCGTTGTGGCTAATCTTACTGCCGAACCGAATGAAAAAGCTGTTGAGATTTTCGAGCAGGGAATCAAAGCTGAAACTGAATAAACTGCAAATGAATTATAAATGCGCAAAAATCAGTCGTAAATATTTACGGCTGATTTTTTGTGCGTTTATGATTCATATTTATCTTATTATATATTTCGTACCTCTTCCTCGCCCTTGGATATCTATAACACCTTTTTGTTCCATCTCTTTCAACAGCTTTGTCGTCTTTGATTTACCAAACGGTACATACGGTATGATTTCACTCACTGGTTTCAGCATTGTTTGGCTAAGAATCCGATAAATCATCTTTTCATCCTCTGAAAGATTCATGTTCTTTGCAAATAATGGAAGTACAATCTTAATCGTATTCTCTGATACTTCAAATTCTGGTTTCATCAATCCTTCTTCATACAGTTGTTTTATTCGTGTGATTCCGGTTCCGAATATCTCAACAAAACCTAAACGATAAAATACATTGGCAAGATTCCAGTTTCTTAAAACAGAAAGTTTACCAGACAAATATTCTTCCCTTGTTATTCCGGATGGCAAACCTCCAGGAGAAATAACTTCAATCCTGTCATCAAACATCAATACCCTGATCTGTGCTTCTACATCCCAGGCCCTGTGAATCAATGCATTAGCAATCGCCTCTCTAAACGCAGCTTCCGGAATCTTCTCGACCTTTTTCCTTTCAATTCCTTGAATTACTTCATATTGATAATAATCTCTAAACACATTTACTGACTTATCATATTCTTCTAATACAGATATATTTTCAAATGTTGATCTTTTTTGAATGATACTGATATTTTCACCGAATTTTACCATATCAATTCCTGGAAAATGATTTTTATCTGCTAACAGCCCTGCTGCATTATTGTAACCATTGTCATTATCATATAAGTTCAGTGTTTTCAATGTATCCTTGCTAAAACTTTCAATCTGAATGTTTTCTGATAATTTGCGATGCAACACTTCAAAAGATAACTCCTGGTCTTTACATGTCAGTTCTTCAAATCTGATATTTTGCCCTTCTAAAATAAGTCTTGAAAATTCTAGTGTATCGACTTCTATCGTTGCTGTATCATTTCGTTTGTATGCTTTTGATTTGTATAAATACGGCTTTTGAAGTCCACTTTTTACAGTAAGTTTTATTGTCTGATCATTATTCTGTATCTCAAGTGTATAATTCGGTTGTGGAGAAATGCTGTCGTTTATTTTATTTTCAATATCCAGACACGATTGCTTAGCATCTGCTAACCCTTTGATCTTTCCATCGTCATCAATCCCAAAGACAATGGTTCCTCCATCATAATTCGAAAAGGCACTTACTGTTTTCAAAAAAGTATTTGTAATCGTTTCCTTGAATTCTAATATTCGTGTTTCACGCATATCACCCACATCCTTTCCAATCCTATTGATTCTATTATATACAAAAACGTTCATAAAAACAATCGTAAATATTTACGACCGAATTTATGACGTTTTTGTACTGAAAAAATATGTTTTATACACGTATAAATAGATTTACGCACAAAAAGAAGGGGCTTACATAAGCCCCTTCGACATTTGACACCTGACTCACATCAGTGTTCAAATCATCCTTCAATTGCGATTGTTTTCTTTGTCTCAACTGGTTTTGCCTCTTTCTTCGGCACTGACAGTCTCAGAATACCATTCTCATATTTTGCTTTGATATCTTCCTGTGTAAGGTTCTCACCTACATAGAAGCTTCTCTGCATTGCTCCGGCATAACGCTCCTTACGGATGTATTTACCTTTCTTGTCTTCCTCATCCTTGTCAAGACCCTTAGCAGCTGATACGGTCAGATAACCATTCTCAAGCTCAATGCTGATCTCATCTTTCTTGAATCCAGGAAGATCGATATCTACTTCATATCCTGCGTCATGCTCACGGATATCTGTCTTCATCATGTTCTTAGCGTGTTTACCGTATAACGGATTCTTCTTTCCCCAGAAGTCCTGCTCAAATGGGAAGTTCATCCAATCATCATCAAATAAGTTTTCTCCAAAAATACTAGGCATCATCATAAGTCATTTCTCCTTTCAATGCTAACTAACTTTGTTGCCTTTTGTTTTGTTCTATTTATTATATAGCACGCAGTTTTCAGCCGAGTCAAGAGGTGAGTGCTAATTTTTTTAATTTTCCTTCTTCATTATCTTTAACTCCGGCATCACAATTGCCAGCATTGTAATAAAACACAAACTTCCTCCGATTACATTTGATATCGGTTCTGCTAAAAACACACCTCTTGTTCCCATGTGAAATGTATATGGAAACAAATATGTTAATGGCACGACTATAAATACTTTTCTAAGTAACGAAAAGAAGATTGCCTGTTTCTTTTTATTTAATGATTTAAATACCGTCTGTCCAATATATTGCAGATCCATAAATATAAATGCTGCAAAATACAACTTCAATGCTTCTACTGCATCTACCAGTAATTCTTTATCCGAACTGAAAATTCCGATCAAAAATTCCGGTGCAAAAATAATCACACTCCACATGATTGCCGTATAAATAAGAATCATGCAAGTCATTACTCTAATTGCTTTTCTAACACGTTTTGGACGCTGTGCTCCATAATTGTAGCTTAAAATTGGAGAGCTTCCTTCATTCATAGCATAAATCGGTGTCTCTACCATCTGCCGGATGCTTGATACAATTGTCATCACTGATATATAAACATCTCCTCCGATACCTGACAGCACACTGTTACAACATATTGTTACTACACTATTTGTCAGCTGCATAATAAATCCTGCACTACCAAGACTCACGATATTTTTTGCATCTGTTCCACATACTTTCCATTCCGCCTTGGAGAGCATTCGAACTTTTATCTCCGATTTTTTTCTTAAAAAATAAAATACATATGCTGCTGATAAAGTCTGTGAAATAATCGTTGCAATTGCAGCTCCTTTTATTCCTAAATGCAATCCAAATATAAATAATGGATCTAAAATTAAATTGGCAACTGCTCCGATTGTTACAGACAGCATGCCTGATGTAGCATAACCTTGTGCATTAATAAAAGGATTCATTCCTGTTGCAATCATGGATGGCACTGTTCCTATCAGATAAATCATCATATATGGATACGCATAAGATAACCCTTCCTCTGATGCACCAAATAATACCAGTATCGGACTTGCAGACATCATGCCGATTACCGTCAATACCACTCCACAAATGCACATCATTGAAAATGATGTATTCATAATTGTTTCAGCTTTTTTGGTATTTCCTTTTCCTCTATTAATGGAAAATAAAGGGGCGCCGCCACTTCCGAACAAGTTACAGAATGCTGTGATAATCACAATAATTGGAAAACATAAGCCCACAGCTCCAAGTGCTGTTGTTCCGACTTTCGGAATTCTGGCAATGTAAATTCGATCCACGATATTATACAAAAGACTCAATATCTGTGCCACCAGCATCGGTAATGCCGCGCCTAAAATATTTCCTGTAATTGTTCCGTGTTCAAAATCAATTCGTTTCATACTTTCATTCCTTTTTTGCTTTCTTTCCCTGACTCCAAGTATAACACAAATTACTCTAACCGAAACCGGTAAAGCGCTCTATGACAGAACCGCCATAACTTTGGCCAAACATGGTTTAGGGGTTGCCATCCTCCTTCTTCCATGAGAGAACTCAACCCCTGTCTTTATGCTTATTTTATTAAGGATACGGAATAATGGTGCCTAACACCTTGTATCCAAATTATTTCTATGTTTGTAAATTTGTTATCCCAACGCTACATCCAGCATCATCATAATGCTGAATCCCACAGCAAAAAAGAGCGTTCCTATATTCGAATGCTTTCCCTGTGACATTTCCGGTATCATCTCTTCGATCACTACATAGAGCATCGCTCCGGCAGCAAAACTGAGTAAATAAGGAAGCGCTGGCAGAATCAACTGTGCCGCAGCCAGTGTCAGTACAGCTCCGATCGGCTCTACAACACCTGAAAGAACTCCGCCGAGAAATGCCTTGCTTTTCTTTTCTCCTTCTGCCCGAAGTGCAGGGAGATAATCGCTCCTTCCGGAAAGTTCTGAATCGCAATACCAAGTGATAACGCAAATGCACTTGCCGCTGTAATCTGCATATCTCCAGCCAGAAAACCTGCGTATATTACACCGACAGCCATACCTTCCGGAATGTTATGCAGAGTCACCGCCAACACCATCATTGTTGTACGTCTCAACTGACTTCTCGGTCCCTCAGCCTGCTCACTATTCATATGAAGATGCGGAATGATATGATCCAATGCCAATAGAAAAAGAATGCCCAGCCAGAATCCGATAAATGCCGGAAGAAAAGAAAATGCACCCAGATTTTCTGATTGCTCGATTGCCGGAATCAGAAGACTCCAAACGGATGCCGCAACCATCACCCCTGCTGCAAATCCTGTCAGCGCCCGCTGCACCTTATCACTAAGTGTCTCCTTCATAAGAAATACACACGCTGCTCCTAATGATGTTCCGAAAAACGGAATTAAAATTCCCCAAAATACTTTCATAATCTGCCCCTTTCTTATTTTCTATACTTTTTGCTGGAAAACTTATTTTTATTATCCTAGTAAAATAGTAGGGTTTCTTATTTAAGATTATAGAGCTACTCCTCTTATTATGCAAGTATTATCGTTTGCAACCTGATTTTTGACATGAAAAAAGGAGCTTTCGCTCCTCTTTTCACTTTACCTGAGATTCCAAAACCGGAATCAGATTATCCTTCAATTGCGATGGTCTTCTTTGTTTCGACTGGTTTTGCCTCTTTCTTCGGCACGGACAGTCTCAAAATACCATTCTCATATTTTGCTTTGATGTCTTCCTGTGTTACATACTCGCCAACATAGAAGCTTCTCTGCATTGCTCCGGCATAACGCTCCTTACGGATGTATTTACCTTTCTTATCTTCCTCATCTTTGTCAAGACCTTTGGCTGCTGATACGGTCAGATAACCATTCTCAAGCTCTATGCCGATCTCGTCTTTCTTGAATCCCGGAAGATCAATATCTACTTCATATCCTTTTTCATGTTCACGAATATCTGTCTTCATCATGTTCTTTACGTGTTTACCATATAACGGATTCTTCTTTCCCCAGAAATCCTGATCAAACGGGAAGTTCATCCAATCATCATCAAATAAGTTTTCTCCAAAAATACTAGGCATCATCATAAGTCATTTCTCCTTTCAATGCTAACAAACTTTGTTGCCCCTGTGAGGAAACCTCACAGTTTTTATATAAACTGCTTTCGCAGTTGTTGTCAGAACATTTCGGAGGATGAAGATTCTTTTTTTCTTATCTTTCTCTCTCCCTTTGTTCTAGTTATTATATAGCACCTGTATGTTAGCACTGTCAAGAGGTGAGTGCTATTTTTTTATTCTAAGCATTCCATAATTATCTTCTCGCATCTGTCATACCCAAGCTGGGAAGTATTCAAACACAACGTATAGTTGCTGGCTTTCCCCCATTTTTGTTCTGTATAAAAGTTATAATTCGTCATACGTCTTTTATCCGTATCTTCTATCATTTTTGCAGCAACTTTTTCACTGACATGATATATCTGACTGATTCTCTGTATTTTTACCGGCATATCTCCATGAATAAATACATTCAGCACATCGTCCCTGTCTTTCAGAATAAAATCTGCATTTCTTCCAATGATCACGCAAGGCTCCTTATCAGCCAGCTCTAAAATAACATTTCTCTGTGCCTCATATACCATGTCTTCTAGTGATTTTCCTGTGACGTCACGTCCGGCAAATGCATATGCGAATAATCCTTTTTTCGGCGATAATTCTGCATTTTCCCGAATATATTCCGGAGATAAACCAGACTTTTCTGCAATCTCATTAATGATATTTTTATCATAATAAGCAATTCCAAGTTTCTTTGCTACTTCTTCTCCGATAAATCGTCCGCCGCTTCCAAATTCTCTGCTGATTGTAATAATTCTTTTTGTCATCTCCGCTTCCTCCTTAACTTAAAACATCAACCTTGTTTTTTCTGATTTTCTTTAAGAACACATATCCCACAAAACATGAAACTATTTCAGTGATTGGAAATGCCCACCAGATTAATGTAACGCCCATCTGCCATTTCTGACAAATATCGAAAAAATTCCGCCAGTGGCAGGATAATGACAAACTGTCTCAAAAGTGAAATAACCAGCGATTCCATACCACCGTCCAATGCCTGATAAATCCCCTGATAAGCAACATTAATTCCGGCAAACAGAAAGCTGACTGAGATTACCCTCATTGCTCCGATAAAATATTCTCTTGACTGTCCTGCATTGAACAGTGTTGCAAATGCCCCGGGGAAAATCTCTGTAATGGCAATTCCAAGAATCATTAATGCGATTGTATAAATCAGGCCATACTTGATTCCATCCTTTATTCTCTTTTTGTTTCTCATTCCATAAGCAAATGCAAGGATCGGGGTAATTGCATCACGAAGGCCAAATGCAAGGAAGAGAACAAACTGCTGCACCTTATAGAACAAACCATATGCTGTCTGTGCTGACGGATTGAACTTCAGGATCAGATTCATTACATAAACCATAATAGACATCAATGCCTGTGCATGATCGCCGGAAGTCCGATTGCATAGATTTCTTTTATAACACCTGCATCTGGCTTCATATATTTCGCTCCATGCTCAAACTCTTTATTCAATTTTATATGGAAAATGAACAGCAATACTGCGGACACTACCTGACCAATTACCGTTGCATAGGCCGCGCCTTTCACTCCCATTTCCGGGCAAGGTCCAATACCATAGATCATGATCGGATCAAGAATAATATTTACAACTGCTCCGACCACCTGACCGATTGTGGAATAAAGGGATCGTCCAGTTGCCTGTAATAACTTTTCGAATAAAGAAAAGAAAATAATTCCAAAAGAGATCACGCAGCATATCCGCAGATAACTGACACCCATCTGAAAAACTTCTGCATCTACTGTCTGGGATGAAATGTATGCTTTCACTCCGAAGATACCAAACAGTAAGCAGACCACATAAATGATCACACCGAGAAACAGACTGTTTCCTGCTACCTTTGCTGCTTTTTTATTGTTTCCCTGGCCAAGTGTCCTTGCCAGAAGTGCATTGGTTCCGACACCTGTTCCGATTCCCACTGCTACCATAAGCATCTGAACCGGAAATACCAAAGTCAATGCATTTAATGCGGCCTCACTGCCCACTCTCATATTTCCTACAAACGCACTGTCTACAATATTGTAGACCGCCTGCAATGCCATAGATAAGATCATCGGGATTCCCATCTGGACCATTAGCTTATTCACCGGCATATCCTTCATTTTGTTGCTTTCCGTCATTTTGTTTTAACTCCTCTCTTTTCCGCACAAAAAAAAGTGCGTACCTTGTCTTATAAGCTGGACTTACGCTGACAGGCTACACACTTTTTCATGGCGATATTCTATTTGTAACTGTTCAGAGCCAAGCAAAATTTCATAAAACAGGTGTAAAATGCTTGCATTTTTAAGACTGTTTTTGAAATTTTATTTGGCGGATACGCCACACCGACGAAATGCGTAGCATTTGGGAGGTTGCCTCTGAACAGTTACTTCTATTTTAATAAGAAAACGAGTAACAGGTAAACTGGATTTACGCTTACTTGCTACTCGTTTGTAGTTATTATATTTCCTGTTAATCTAAAAGTCAAACAATTTTTTCTTCATCTTTTTCCCTTAGATATCGTTTTAATAGAAATGTACAAAAGTATGGAAATGTATAAATTCCGTCTTCTATCCCAACATTACTATCTGCAAGTTTTATTCCCCAATGAATATCCCCATAAGAATCACTGGATATCAATTGTCTCAATGACTTAGAACGGTTCTTGTTTGCCTTCACTTCTACCGGAACCAGCTCATCTTTTGTTCTTACAAAAAAACCCTCTTCCAAAGTAGCATTTTCTTTTTTTATAATAATACAGTCCAAGTCCCTGTTTTACAAATGCCTCTGCTACAAAATTTTCATATAAAGCTCCTTTGTATACTCCAAGATTTTTATTTGCCCGAAGATCTTCTTGTGCCTCCTCATCTAGTGAAGCTATCAATAATCCTGTATCTGGATAATAGATTTTGAATTTTGAGTCATCATAATTTCCTTTCAATGGAAGTTCTGGATATTGCAGACAATAACATATAGTAATCACGCCTGCATCTTCGAGCCAGGTTATACATCCCATATATTCTCGGCTTCTGGCTTTTTTGTCTATTTTACTTAATTGAAATTTCTTATTTTCTTTTGCAAGCTGTACAGGTACGTTCCGATAGACACTTACAATTTTAGTCTGATCCAAACCTTCAGCGTATTTTCTAATATCCTCTTCGTAATCCATTTGAATCTGCTTCTGGATTTCTATCGTATCTGTGAAGAGGTTTTTTTCAATATATACTTTTACTACTGCAGGCATGCCACCAAGTACACAATATTCTAAAAACAATTTCTTATAAACTGATAATTCTGTTTCTGAAAAAGGTGTTCCTGTCTGCATATGTTTTAGTATATCTTCAATATTCTTCTCTGAGTATCCTTTCGCCCACAAAAATTCTTCAAAATCCATTGAAAACATTTCATAATCTGTTTTATATCCCACACTGTTGCTATGGATTTTTCTGTAATTGATTCCAAGTAAAGAACCACTACATATGACATCAAATCTTCCATCGATTTTAAATGATTTCAACGCAGTTGCAATATCTGGGAACTCCTGTAATTCATCAAAGATAATCAATGTGTCTCCCTCGATGAATTTTTTGGATGTATCTATCATTGAAATATTCTTTATAATATCTTCAACAGCATATCCATCACTCAGTATTGTTTTATATTTCGGTTCCAATACAAAATTAATACTTACAATATTGCCATATTTTTGATTTGCAAAGTGATTAATAGATTCCGTTTTTCCAATCTGCCTTGCCCCTTTTATAATTAACGGAAGTCTTTCTTCTTTTTCTTTCCACTCTAACAGATACTCATCTATCTTTCTTTTTAAATACATAGAATCCCCTCCTTTTTTCAAGGCTATCACGTTTTATGAGCCTATGTCAATTTATTTTTCACGTTTTACGCGCCTATATTTGTAATTTTTTCACGTTTTTTAAATATATTTCTTCTATTATTCACGCTTTCAACACTTTTATTCTTATTTTTGAAATCTCCTCTGTTACTTTTTCTTCAGAACAAAGAATGTGCCTCGGCACATTCTTGCGCCTGCGGCGGTCGCTTGCGACACCTACCTTGTACGCCGCAGTGCGCATCCTGAGCGGAGCGTTTTTTATATGTTAGGAAAGAACTTTCCTAACATATAAAAAAGAAGCCCTCGTACTGAAGACTTCTTCTTTCCTCTTACTATTTCTATCCTCTAACCAGCTCTCTGAGTTTATCCAGATCTTTCTTATCCGGATGTGATAAAGCACGGTCAAAATTTGCGATCAGCAGATCAAGATTCGGCATATGATCCGGCTGCTCTTTCATTTTCACATAACGGTCTCTCACCGCTTGCGGCATCTTTCCCTGACACATATATTCACCAACCACCTGATTGCTTTTATCCATAGAACTCTTAACATTATTCAGAACCTTCTGGAAATATGCTTCATTCTCACCAAACCCGGCTGTTCCAAACAGAAAGACTTTTTTATTCTTTATCTTCTGCAATAATTCCAATGCGGACTTATCTGCATTTCCCTGATCTGTCCAGAAACCAATATAAAGCATTTCTGATACCGGTTCTTCGATTTCGCTTGTTCCGAAATAATCACAATTCTCCTGCGGCAATGCATCACGAATCGCATTTGCCAGCTCTGCTGTATTTCCTGTTTTGCTGCTGAATATGATTGAATATCTTTCTTCTTTCATACTATAACCTTCCTTCTAAGCTAAACCGATTCTGGAACAATATCTTCTGACTTCTTATTTCTGCTTAATTTCCATAATAACTGTTTTTCCGGCCTGAACTTCTCCCTCTTCACATACAAGATCTTTACCTTCAAGGCTTGAACCGATGACGATCGGTGTGATGGAATTACGTCCTGTTTCTTTGATAAACTCAAGGTCTGCATCTGCAAGAAGATCTCCTGCTTTTACCTTGTCTCCTTCTTTTACATGGATCTGGAAACATTTTCCATTCAGTGCGACTGTCTCAAGTCCGACATGTATCACAACTTCTACTCCGTTATCGGAAGTAACAGCATAAATGTGACCTGTCTCTGCTACTTTTGATACAGTTCCGTCAACCGGGCTTACAACCTTACCTTCTGTCGGAACAATTGCGACTCCATCTCCAAGAATCTTCTCTATAAAAATAGGATCCGGCACTTCTGTGATTGCTACTGCTGTACCGGTCATAGGTGCTAAAATTGTTTCAAATACATTCTCCTGATTGCTCATATCTAACTCCTCCTTAGACGTCTTTCATCCACTCATTACTTCTCTTACCAACTAAAAAATTATAGTCACTGTTTCTGCGAATATCAATCCCATTTTTTGATTTATTTGTGAATTCTATGTTTTGCATATTTTTCCACGCTAGTATCGTTTCTTCTTATTCATAATGATCAGAAAATCTTTTTATTGACCTTCATGTATCTTTAAGGTTTATTATATACTAAGAGATTTTTTTAACAAGGAGGGTTTCCAATGGAAAAAACTCTTATTTTTCAATCTGTAAATGAGATTCGATTAAAGAAATTATTACGCTTTATCATTCCAACTTATCTGACCTCATTATTTACTACTGTTTATACGATCGTTGACGGAATCTTTGTTTCCGCCTATGTTGGAACAAATGCACTTGCCGCGATCAATGTTGTCTATCCGCTTGTAAATATTCTGTACGGTATCGCACTTGCCTTTGCGACAGGCGGAAGTGCACTTGCCGCTCTTCATATCGGTGGAAAGAAAAATGATGAAGCCAGCCGGACTTTCTCTATAAGCATGACTGCTGCCATTGTCATTGGCGCTCTTGTTTCTGCACTTATTCTTTTCCGGTTGCCGGTCATCCTGCAGATGCTTGGTGCAACCTCACTGCTGATGGCAGATTGTAAAGCTTATATCTACTGGTGGCTGTTCGGTGCTCCGATCGTGGTTGGAAAAGAGATGTTCACTTATTTCATCCGTGTTGACGGTTCTCCAACGTACAGTTTTCTGACAGCACTTTCCGGAGGGATTTTTAATATTGTTTTCGATTACATTTTTATCGGACAGCTCCATATGGGAATTACAGGTGCCGCACTTGCAACTTTCCTCGGCCTGCTACTTTCTTTTATAATGGGAGTGGTTTACTTTGTAACACATCCGAACTTCCTTCATTTTACATTCCGCGGACTGTCCATAAAGGAAGCATTTCATAGCATGATCAACGGAACTTCTGAATTCGTAAACCAGCTTGCGATTGCGATCACAACCGTTGTCTTTAACCGAAGTGCCCTACTTTTCGCCGGAGAAGACGGCGTTGCTGCTGTTTCAATCATCATGTATTTACAGTTCTTATGTATCGGAATTTATTTTGGATTTTCTATGGGACTATCAACGCCACTAGGATATGCTTACGGAGACAGAAATTTTTCTGTCTGTCGTGTTTTAGAAAAGTACGCTTATCGCTTCTTTTCGATTGCACCGATCATTCTCTACGGATGCACTTATCTGCTGGCACCAATTGGGGTACGTTTCTTTGCATCTCCCGGCAGCACAGTCTTTGACATGGCAGTTTCCGGCCTGCGCTTATATGGACTCGGATTCTTATTTTCAGGAATCAATATCTTCGCAGCAATCCGTATGATGACATATGGCAAAGGATATATCTCAGGTATGATTACTTTCCTTCGTTCCTTTGCTCTGCTGCTTCTTTTCCTGACAATTCTTCCGAGGTTCTTGGAATTAAATGGAATCTGGCTGGCAATACCGGCAGCTGAGATATTGACACTGGTTGTTGCACTTTGGACGTTGAGGAAAAAAACTGTAGCTTAAAAACAACTACTTAAAGAGAACCAAAAGACGGAGGTTTCTGACATTTTGTAATCAGAAACCTCCGTCTCTTTTTAATAACATCCTATCTTTTAAAATCCTACTCGACTGTCTCCCAATTCATTCTTCCGTATCTGAGCGCCATATCATAGATTTCCTTCTGCAGCTTCAATGATAACTGTCTTGAATTCACTCTCCATTTCCAGTTCTTTCCTACCGTAGACGGAGTATTTATACGACAATTATTTCCAAGTCCTAAATAGTCCTGCATCGGAATAACACACAGCTTTGCACTGCTTCGCATAATCAGGCTGATCAGAGATTTATACAGTTCACTTTCCGGTGTGTACTGGTCGCACATGTAATCTCTCGCCAGTTTCTGCTCTTCTTTTGTGATACTGCTCCACCATCCAACGATTGTCTCGTTGTCATGAGTTCCTGTATAAGCCACACTATTCACCGGGTAGTTATGTGGAAGATAATCATTTGCGCATCCTGAGTCGCGGGAATCAAATGCAAATTCCAGAACCTTCATTCCCGGAAAACCACTCTCGCGGACCATCTCACGGACAGAATCTGTCACATAACCAAGATCTTCGGCAATAACCTGCTTCCATCCAAGTGCCTGCTCCACTTTGCGGAACAAATCAATTCCAGGACCTTTCTCCCAATGTCCTCCGATCGCATTCTCTGCTCCATGCGGAATGGAAAAGTATTCATCAAATCCTCTGAAATGATCGATTCTGACAACATCATACATCTGGAATACATAATGCAGTCTTGAAATCCACCATGCATATCCTGTCTCTCTATGATAGTCCCAACGGTACAGCGGATTTCCCCACAGCTGTCCTGTCGCAGAGAATCCATCCGGCGGGCATCCGGCTACAGCCGTCGGAACATTTTCCTCATCTAACTGGAATAATTCCGGATGCGCCCAGGTATCCGCACTGTCCATTGCAACATAAATCGGGATATCCCCAATGATCTTGACTCCATTTTCATTTGCATATGTCTTTAATTTCATCCACTGCTCGTGGAACTTAAACTGCATATACTGCTGGAATTCAATATCATAATACAATTCCTCTCTGTAATAATCCATTGCCCATTTCCAACGGAGACGAATATCTTCTGCCCATTTTGTCCACTCTACATTGTCGAATCGTCCTTTTACAGCCATGAACAGTGCATAATCTGACAACCACCAGCTATTCTCATTCACGAATTTCTGATACTCCGGATTCTCACTGATCTTACTTCTCTCATAAGCTTTGCGAAGTAATGGATAGCGTCCATTATAAATCTTCTCGTAATCAATAGAACCCTTTGCTTTCCCCCAGTTTACTTTCTCACATTCTGCACGTGTCAGAACACCTTCCTCGATCAGTTCATCCAGACTGATAAAATACGGATTCCCTGCAAATGTAGAAAAGGACTGATATGGTGAATCTCCATAACTGGTCGGTCCAAGTGGAAGGATCTGCCAGTAACTCTGTCCTGCTCCTTTGAGCCAATCTACAAATTCATATGCGCTTTTTGAAAAACAACCAATTCCATACTCTGACGGTAAACTACTGATTGGCATTAAAATACCTGCTGCTCTTTCGCTCATTTTATCTTCCTCCTCTTAATCTTCTACCTCGATCATTACTCCATAATGATCGGATACTACCGGGTAATTCTTACCATTACATACCACTTGTGATGACTTTACTTTTTTCCGCGTGTTACAGAAAATATAATCCAGACGTTTCGCATCTTTCACAGCGCCACCACCTTCTCCATCGCGCCATCCATCGATTTCTTCTTCCACTGTAATACCGGAATCTTTCTGTTCTGCCAGACAATAACTGTCCTTCCATCCGCTTTTGCAAATCAGTTCATACCCTTCCTGTTTCACATTATCAAGACTGTTGAAATCTCCCATCAACCAGATGGTGCGATCTTTCTTTTCCAGGCTTTTCATCAGCTCTTCCATTTTTTCCCACTGTTTCTTCAGTGGTTCTTCCTCATCGTTCCACCAGCCATATGGACTATAAAGAAAATGTCATCGTTCCCTTCTGCCTGCATTCCTAAAATTTTTCTTGTCTTCCAATTATCATAATCATCAATCCTGCTGCCGGCATAACTGCGATAACCGTCATCAGAACTTTACCTAATTTCTGAAGCAAATCAAAATTGAGATTGAATTTCTTCTTTCCTTTTCGTTTCCACCTTTAAATTCCTCCTTTAGATCTCCCTGCATGCCATCGCATCATGTGGCACGCTTTTTGTTGCATTATTCTATGCAATCGTTTGCATTAATTATATGCACGTTTTGCACGAAATGCAATTCTATTTATAGATCTATTTTCTATTTCTGCCTTTTGCACAATTTATATGCTCTGTTTTTGTACATTCTCACAACAGTTTCTATGCAAAAAACTATGCAACAGATTTGACATCATTGCGTTCTTTCACTAAAATAGTAGGTGACGAATTTTTTGTGAAAATGTAACTGTTCAGAGCCAAGCAAATTTCAAAAAACAGGTATAAAATGCTTGCATTTTTAAGACTGTTTTTGAAATTTTATTTGGCGGATACGCCACACCGACGAAATGCGTAGCATTTTGGAGGTTGGCTCTGAACA